>Ga0123341_1002384_pt1 | contig 15409 bp, 10 predicted proteins | sample Turbeapinknodule_FD_89959 | JGI IMG/M metagenome (GOLD analysis project Ga0123341, IMG submission 89959) | Root nodule microbial communities of legume samples collected from Mexico - Turtle bean Mexico pink nodule | ecosystem: Host-associated > Plants > Roots > Nodule | place: Mexico: Nepantla... | reverse complement strand
AGTTTTATTATATTTCTTTAATATTTATATAATATTATTTTTTTACATATTATTATGTTATTTTTTTAAATATGGATTTAGATTTAAAATATAATTTATTTATTTATTATAAAAATGTGAATTTAGATTGGATTTGGATTTATAAAAATTCAATTTTTTTTTTATAAAAAAAATGAATTTGAATTTAAAATTCAATCAAAATATTTGGATTTGGATATATAAAAATCCAAATTGTTTTTAAAAATAATATGGATTTGAATTTAAATAGTAAACATTACATAAAAAAAGCATGAGGAGTCCATTTAAACATAGGGAAGAAAGATATGAAGGTCTACCTCTCATCTTCTCAATAGAAAGATTTTTTCACCAATGAAAAAGGGTTACTTGTCAACCTCTAATTTGAGTAAATATTTTAATTATTAACTTTAGAATCTAATTAGTTGGTAGCTAAAACGTTGATAACTAATTAAATATCAATTTAAAAATTATTTATTAATAATAAAAACTAATTTAAATATTTTGTAATCTCCAAAATAATATTTAATTTAGTTAATATAATGAACTAATTTTTTTTATTTTTAAAATTATTCTTTATTTAATATTTTTTTATTGTTATTTGCATTACTTTTGAGTGGAAGACCTAATCCTTCCCAAATTAGCAACTTGTAGTAAAGTCCATTCATTCCACTAGTAGTATGGATTGCATCTATCGTGCCATTATGAGAGTTACTCTGTGACATAATAAATATATCAAAATTGAATTTAAAGAACATTATTTAATAACGGTTAAAGTGTGTATAAGGAAGCACACTAGAAAGACCAATATAAAAATAAGTGAAGTATATTTATGAAAAGAAAATAACAATACACAAAACTCAATGTGTAGATGCATTTAATTTTTTCAAGAATGCTAAAAAGAATAAAACAAGCTCTTTACCTCCAACACAATAAATATATACTTTGCCAAACAAATAGTATATTTAAGACACTAACTTGATTTGGCATAAATTACAATAAAATAGTTTAAATTCCATTCTGAATTTATTTGATAATTTCTATAAACAAGAATTCATTTGAAAGTACTAGATTTGATAGTTTACAACTAGTATATACTCATATTGTTCCAGTTAAAAACAGCGACAAAATGCTTAGGGCTTCAGAGTAATAATGTATTTTTTAGTTAGAAAATTTATGATTGAATTTCCAAGTGCTAGATCCAATATTTATACCTATATTTCTCTCTCTCTCTTTTATATATATATATATATATATATATATATATATATATATATATAACAAGGATATTATTCCAAAAACAATAAATGAAATCCACATATTTTTTTTTTATCAGCAAGAAATAATAAATAAATATGAGTCTCTTAAGGGATGACACAACTCTTATACAGAAAAAAAAAAGAACCTCACTCCACATTCTATCTCAAACTCCCAATAGAAACTACCAACAAATTCTTACTCTAAAAAACTACCAACAAATCCTTACTCTAAAAAACAACCAAAGAGGTTCGTCCTTGGCAGCACAACAAACTCCAAAATACATACAAGGTATAATTACCTTATCCGTCCCTACATTTTGGGGCAATATTCAATTTAGTATAGTGGTTTTTTTTAAAAAATCAATTTGGTTCCTATGTTTTTAAAAATGTATGCAAAATGGTCCTTTCTGTTAAGTCGTACCAAACGGCATCAACTGGTGCTTATGTGGCAGAGAGAAGGGGTTATGCGAATTGTCAAGTAAAAGACACGTCAGATTGGATGTTTAGGGTTTGGGGGAATGAGATTGGATAAGCAAAGATTAATAAATTGTGTTGGTTAGGATTTTTGTTTTGGTGTAAACGTTTTTAGATGGTGGCTTCTTCACAAATACGAGGCTCGTTTGTGGTGGAGTCCAATGTTGTGGATTCATTGGAGGGGGAGGAGTAAATAGTGTTTGTAATTCGTTCGTGGGTTCGTTCGTATTTTAGTTTGTGTAGGGAATGTGTATCTATAGGTCTGCATATGTATCATCATGCAACTGTAATCGAATGAAAGTGAAGCAACAACGATTTAATTCTAGCCATGTTGGTGGGAGCATAACGACTTTTGTTGGTCCCATTTGCGATTGTGGAGAATTTGCAGTTTTGAGAACAACAACAACTGTCAAAAATGGTGGGAGGCAATTTTGGGGGTGTACAAAGTACAAGGTGAGATGTATTGAACTGTGGTTTATGAAAAAAAAAAATGCACTGGTATCGATTTTTTGCTTATCATTTTGTCTAATACAGAGTAGGAGTGACGTAAGCATGAAATGCAATTTCTAGAGATGGTGCATTGAAGACACTGGGGATGACAAAGATGGAATTGTTGCTAGACAAAGAAACAAGATTTGTAGCCAGGAAAAACGTTCGAAAAAGACAAGAAAGTGGATTAAAATGTTATTAGTAGGGTTGTGTGTTGTTGTTGTAATAAACATTGTTATGTTAACTATTTTCTTAAAATTCCCATGAGTGACATATCAATGTACATTTTGGAATTATGATTGAATGAGTTAATGTAATATGTATTAGTGTGTTGAGTTCATTATGTCTCGTATGTAATATGTATCCACAAATTTGTATCAATGCAAAAGGAATTTGAATGAACGAAATATTTGATGTTCTGTATCAATGCATCTTGGATAGTAGACATCATAGTCATATTTGAAGCATCCTCTACTTCAGTAACTACTTGTTTCCTATGTGAATTAATTGATTTAAGTGGTTGACATAAAAATTTCAAGCTAATACAAAAATCAATGTACTACAAAAAAACTGGTTTGATACTTGTGCATTTGTGCTCTTAGAACTGTATAAGACAATTGTAAACTGGTTTAATGGTGCAGAATGAAAGAACTTTGGTATTACTGGTGCATACAATTCATAAGATTTATTTTATTGCTTCTTCTCCAAGGATGATTGGAAGTGCAATATCATGAAATTTGGAGGTTGCATCCATAAATAAGGAAAACTAAAGCAATTAAAACTAAAAATGAGTTTTAAATGTAAAATATATATATCAATTAATACTATTTGGTTTTGTTCCATATATACATAAAAGTTGGAGCATTTTTTTTTATGCTGCAGCTCTAGCATTTTACATAACAGTGAAACTTCTAAAAGCAAGGAAAATTTGGAAAAGATGACACTAAAAATCCAACAACAAAGAGAAGCACAAGTTGCAAATGCACTACAAAAATATCTTGCAAATTACATCTAACAAGTTCTGCTATCCAGTTCAGTGCAGATTTTACAGAGTTCAAAGATGCACACCAAAGCAGTTTTGACAACAATCCAACTTTTCCCATCTCAGAGTAAACCAAAAACATTGACTACATCATACATTAACAAAAGCCTAAAATAATTATTTTTCAAAATACACAGCTATAGAAACGAGTTGGTTCCAAAAGCATTCATGGCTTCCAAAAGCGGCCTCTCATGGAATGTAACTTAAGCCTCGTATTGGGTCTTGCTAATTTTGCACTTGATCTTGTTGTCCTTCGAGCTGCCTGAGATGGTTGTGAAACTATTGGTTGAGTAGGGGGAGACGGTGCAGGGGGTGCAGTTGGAGCTTCCTGAGATAGCCCTGGTGCACTTGGAGCTGCCTGACTTGGACCTTGCTCAAATGGCCTTGGGTGAGATGGCCTTGGTGCACTTGGACCTTGTTCAGATGGTTTTTCAATGCAAGACTTTCTGTTATGGCCAAGCTTATGAAAGATCCCACATTTTTTTCTTTAATCCAGTTTGGCCTAACTGACTCTTGTTCTTCATTACCTCCCATGCCTCCAACCTTCTCTTTTTTTTTCTTCCAAGCATCTTCTTTGTGGGAGGTGGCACATAATCTAGCATTTCAGTTTTGTCCCATACTTGTTCACTATTCACTAGGTGGATAATTGAGTTGTATGTAGAGAATGGGAGCTTTGATGTTTCAAATCCAAGATGAAGCTTGTAGCCTTGCTGCTTTTGGTTTGGGTGTAGTTTAGAGTGTTTAGAATTTATGTAAGATCAGTCTTGATTCCTACACAAAGCCTGTTTTAATCTGTTTTAAAGAACTAAGTGTGTTTCCATGCAAAGGGAAAAACAACTGATTAAAGTTTCAAGACAATCGGTTGTTTGTCACTTAGCTGGCAAATGAGTTTTTGAAACTATTTTTTGAATCAGTTGTGTAACTGCTGAAACCATTCAACCGGTTAAATCGTGGTTTCAACCGATTAAATGTGAGTCTTCATAACAACTTTTTGAAAAATTGTTTTAAAACTGTTTTAGCTAATTCAAATCTGCCTTAAACGGTAGTTTTTCAAAGGTTATAAATATAACCTTCTTTCAAATGTTTCATACAGAGAAATAAACAAGTTTTAACACTCAGATTTGAGATTAAAAAGAGAGATTATAATTTGTTTGTGAAAAGAAGTTCTCCAAGTTTAGCAAGATTGCTTTTAAGCTTTGTTGTGGTTCAAGAACTGATCATAGGGTTTCTGGTTTTTTGTAATCCATGTGTTTTCTACCCTTTCTTAGTTTCTTGTAATTGTTCATATTACATTCTGTAAACGTGTTTGTAAAATCCTGTAAAGTCAGTGTGATTTTGGCTTGAGGTGTGTGCTGGTGCAAAGTGGGTGAGTAGGCTTTGTGGGATTCAAAGTCACCTCTTTATGGTGTGTTGTTGTAGTCTGTGATTGATTCCATAATGGAATACTTAGAGGTTGTTCTGAGGACTGGATGTAGCTCAGGGTTGAGTGAACCAGTATAATCTGTTTGTGTGAATCTCTCTATCTCTTAACCCTCTATTATAATCTGTTTGATATTTGATATGCTGTCATAATCAACCGGTTATTTTGTATTTTCAATCGGTTGATATTTCTGCCTTACAAACTGCTTTTGTCTCTATAACATAACAATCGGTTAAATCATGTTTTTAACCGATTAAAATACTGAAACGGTTTTCTGAATCTTTGTTTAATTGTCTTTCTTAATTGTTTATATGTGGTTGATTGATAAAGATTCATTCTTAATCATATATTTGCGAAAAGGTTTTAGAAACAATTCACCCCCCTCTTGTTTTAGCCATCAATCCTAACATTGTACACCTTTGCATATGTATCCTTCTTGAACCAAAATGAAATGAAGTTGGCTGGATCGACATTGACAAATTTCATTGCAGAAAGTGCATGACAACAAGGTATTTCGGTCAACATCCATTTTCGGCAGCTACACTCATGCATGTCCAAGTTAACCACAAACTTTTCTCCAAGAGATATGTCTCACTTCAAATAGGTGATATGCAGAAGAGCTGTGATGATGGAATTGGTTAGATATATCTAAAAACTAACACAATAACTTTTTAAAATAGTGTATCAATGTTGTCATCTAACTTGGGTATCCAATATCGAGCTTGATTTGCTTCCTTTTGTAACCTGCTTAAATTCTTTGGACTTACTAATCCTTGAAATGAGGCCATTTTCAATCTATTCTTTGCCCATCTCTGCATTATATAAGACCTGATATCTTCTAGCATATTAATGATAGGTTTTGCACGTGCAACTACAAGCACACTATTAAAGCCTTCACAAATATTGTTGATAAGTGAGTCACCTTTTGGAATGAATGTGAACCTTGATTTGGACCAAAACCTAGTAAAGGAACATAAATGATTTTAGAACCTAGTAATTGGTGTGCATAAATAATTTAAGAACCTAGTCAACTGAAAATAAATGAATTCATAAACTGAAAAAAAATTACTTGATAAACTGAAAATAATTGAGCTCAAAAAATGATTTTGAAAAGGCCAAATCCCAAATAAAAGGCAAAAGCAAGAGAGTAGCATAGTTGAACAAAATGGAGGCTCCCCTAGTAAGTTAAGAGAATATATATTTGATGAGGTAGCACTATAACAGAATGTCCTACATGCATGAGATGACTTAAACATCTAAAATGCACCCGCCATAGACCCTTGCAGTATTAAGCTAACATGGTCAACAAATCATCCACCATCTTTCTCCACTGTAGAAGTCTATAAACATAGACCCTACCACCAGAAGTCCAAAACTGTTAAACAATTTCTTTCGTTTTTGCTTGACTGATTTTTATTGTTGCTTCCATGTATGATTCTTTAACAACCTGTTGAGTCGATTTGATAAAATACACATCTATGCAGTAGCAGAGCAATCTTCCTACTGTGTATCTAAATTAGCAAAATATGAAATTGGCTTTCCTCCTCGAGTCTTAATCAGTTTAAGGGAGGACAAATAAATTCTCTTTCCTTTAATTAACATAGAGTAGCCATAAGAATGTCCTGACATAAGCTAAATGAAAATTACTAATACACTTAGTCGTAGTTCACAAGAAGGATTACTTTATCTAAAATACTAGTTTTGGAAATAAAAGTCAAAGTAACTATGGATAGTGTAGAAAAAACATGGGATTCAAAACATCAAAAGTCTGACTTGAATTGACAGTATTAAAGCATCAAGAGGAAAATGTTTATGAGAACAAATGTCCAAGGAAGAGGAGACAAGAAAGAGCAATGCCCAACTGGAAATAATCGATTTCCAGATTCAATAGCAGACAAAATTGAAAAACATAAACCATCATAAAGAAAAAAGATGCACAAATGTAACTGATAAATTTGCTCATTTATGACACTAGAAACATGTATCTCACTCGAATCACATAACTAATAAGTTTGCAAAGACAATGCTAAAATCAAAACTTTGTAATGAATAATAGCTAAAAATAGTGTTGTCATAAACATTATGTATGGAAATGAAGAAAAGAATAAGACATCGATGAAGTGGTCTTTATTAACACAATAAGCCTTTTTTTTCTTTTTATAGAATGCAAGTATTTCCACATGAAGTGGTCTTTACTGCACATATGCCCTGAAATTTTCAAATCTAACAGTAGTATCCCCTAGAATTTTCAAATCTAACAGTGGTATCCCCTAGAATTTTCAAATATGATATGAGTAAAAGAACAACTTAGAATGCTTGCCTGGGAGGTAGTGCAATCAGATGTTTGAAAATCTCATCATTGACTTCCTTTATAGCCCTCATCTCTCTCTCCCATGCTTGGGAATATGTGCTGTCAGCTGCCTCCACATTAAAGTTTTCAATTTTTTTCCTGCAAATTTCTTTATGAAGTTCAAGTACAAGTGTCGAACACAAAGCCGCTGCATTGCCCCATGTATCAGTTCTTGAATGGCAGGCAACAAACCCTGTCAAAAGTCATATATACAATACTTAAATGAAAATTATACACAAATAAAATCAACAATTGACAACAAAGAATATAACTTTTGTTGGTCAAACATGAAAGTGATGCCTTGACATACATCTACACCCCCAACATCTTCAATTAAAAGCTGCAAAAACCAGCTCCAAGAATCTTTGCATTCAACCTCAACCATAACACATGCTAGTGGTAGCATCTGATCATTTGGGTCCCTCCCAGCTACTATCAACAGTTCACCCCCATAAAATCCTTTCAAGAAGCACCCATCCAAAGCAATTATGCCTACAAGATATAAAGTTATCCTTGCAGGCTTTTAAATACACATAAAATCTGTTAAAAACTTTGAACCCATTTATGTCTTCAACTTTGACTTTCACTGTAGACCCCGAATTTTCACGCATCAACCCATGTGCATAGTCATAAATTTGTTTGTACTGCTCTTGAAATGAACCATGGATATTCTTCAACACAATGGCCATTGCCCGTTGAGCTTTTGACTTACTTATACTTGTGTTCCATTTTTTAACAGCTTTATTCCTTACATCATTACTTCTCAATTTTGGGTTCTAACTTAAAGAAGTCTTCAACCTCCCACTCAACCATTTAGTGCTCAATAAATCAACCTTAAACTGCCTAGCACAGATATGTATAACATTTAGTTTTTTTAACTGCCAATAACATGTTGAGGGTAAGAACCCACAATATGAATACCATTTACATTGTCCTTGTGCTCCAATACAACACACACGAACTCTCGAATTACATGTTTTACTAATTTCAAGTTCCTCCCTGAATGGACAACAAAAGTTCTAATGGTAACTTTAAATGCTTCCTTGTCTATAAAATAGGTATCGAGATCCCAGGAAAAATCTGCCAAGTTTTTTGGTATTTCAAAGGATGGAAATTTACCACCTGTACTGATATCCTCCTCACCATCTTCAAATTCGTCCATGCTATCTAATTGTTTTGATTCCCACTCTGTATCTGACGGCCCTATATCATGCACAAATGTTCCTTCACTTTCATCATCATCAACATCCAAATCTTGCAAATCATCTGTACAATTTGGTTCTAAACCTTGTATAGGATTACTGGCCTACCTTTTACTTTCGCGCCTATGCCTAACTTCACCTTTAAACCCTAAACCTTGACTTTCACCCTCACCTTTATCTGTAGTACCCTCACCCTTATCTATACTACCCTCACCCTCACTCTAGTACCCTTACTCTGAACTTCAATTTCACCTTCGTTAAATTCAACTTCCCTTAACCAAGAAAAATCTTTTGACACAGCCCACCATCATCATCCACACTATCATTATCACATTCCATATCTTCATGAATAGGAGGACCAATACCCTGACTACCATGATCTTCGTCCTCCTCCTCATCTTCCTCAACTACACCTTCCATACCATGATGCTCACCAATGTCCACACCACCACCATCATCAACATCAGCTTCAACACCTTTGGGTTCCACACCACCACCATCCTCAACATTAACTTCAACACCTTCGGGTTCCACACCATCACCTAAAAGCAACAACACTTATGCCTCTAAAACAACATGCACTAAAAATAAATGAACTTCACCATGTGTATTTGCAATTTTCAGCATTTCTATTGCACCACCATCATCAACCAAAACCTCCAATCTATTTTCCAACTCTTCACAACCTCCACATGAATACCACATCTCCTGTACTGTTAAAAACCCCATATCCTTTAGGATGTCAACTATTTCAATGTAACTTCATCTATCACCATCACATGACCATGTTGACGTATCACCACCAACATATCTCACATCACAAAATGTCCCACTATGGTGGACCACAAGCTGAAAATAACCTTCTGCCATGATATAGACTTTATAAAAGGTATCCCTGTAAAATTTAAATATACATATGACCACAAATAACAAAAATATTACAAAGCAATCCTTCATTAATTATGTCAGAAACCAAATAATGGACCACACATAGAAAAATCTTGCACATGGTGGACCCTACATCATAAACTAGTCTGTAAATGTTCTCTCAAAGTAATCACAAACAAAACCACTCTAAAAGTAAGTGAAAAAGTCCTAACCTTAGAAACGACCAACCAAGAAACTGGACCACGCTCAACAATGCCCTCGGGTTCCACAAACGCCGCCCCACACAATGGCAGTTCACGAGCTCAAGATCACACCACAGGATCGCACCTCAGAATGGGCTCGGGATCACACCTCACAATCGCACCACGGGATTGAATCGCAGAATCACACCTCACAATCGCACCTAAGAATATCATACCTCAGAAACCTTCAACCCTACTTACAATTAAAAAATTGTAACCCCCAATTCATTTTTCACTAAACTAATCTAACCATCCACGTCACTTGACACTTCACACTAAACTCAATCCAACTTCTCTCTGTCACATAAGCACCTGTTGACACCATTTGGTGCGACTTAACAGAAATGACCATTTTTTATACATTTTTAAAAAAATAGGGACCAAATTATTTTTTAAAAAAACCACTATACTAAATTGAATATTGTCCCAAAATGTAGGGACAAATAAGGTAATACAAACATAAACAGCTTACCAAACGTTAGCCTCCAACACTATAAGACCTTCTTTTAATCTCCTATACAAAAAGTACAACACCTTAAGAAACCACAAACATATCCTTAAGCTTTAGCCACTACTCCTCCTTATATCTATGTTGGCTCGTAAAAATATTCTAATTTTCTCTTGTTTATGGTTCATGCTATATATATATATAATGTCTACAAGTGAAATCATTTTTTCCATATAAAGATTAAGACAATGATTTCTTTTTCTGATGATTTTGTGCTACGCAAAACTTTTGTTTTGAATAATACAAGTTGCTACAAATATTTGTAATTATCAAAATTAGAAATGTAGAGGAAAAAGGGTAGTCTTATAGATGCCAAAAAACATTGGAAACATTGATAATGTATGACAAGGAAGAGGATGTGAAAAAGTTTTGTTCACAGTGATGACATGCACGTTATATATCAAATAGAAGAAGATTAAGACCTGAAAGTTAGCATCAACATATATAAAGTCAAAATAAAATGTATCAAAATCCTCAATCACATGGAGTTTTCGACATAGATATTAAATGAAACGATGATAATGTTATCATTTAGTTTGAAAAGTCCTTTTTCCCACATATAACAGTCCAAATCTGTGGATCAACGGTTGAACATGTGAAGCTGATTGTAATGAGCTTGTGCAAGAAACTCTTCAACAATTCCTTTCATACTTTCTGCTTCTTCTCTTCTTTGAGCAACAAGCTGTTCCTGTAAATTTCAAACCAAAGCATGAAACATGTTTAATGGTGAATACTTTGTACCTTTTTTCTGTTTTTGTCATGAGCAATATTACTGGAAAATTTGTTATTTTCACCACCAAATATTTCTTATTATTTCTGCACTATTTATTAAGAGGAATAAAACATTTTGTAAAGTAATGAAAGATCAAAATCAAAATAATCACACTCACCTCAGTTAATTCTGCTTCTTGTTTCTTCTCTTTATCTGGGACAATTTCCTACACATTTTAGCAATATTTTAAAACAACATTTTTTTTATCTATACTGAAAAATAAGAACCATTAAATATATGTACTCACCTCTGATCGTGCTTCTTTATTTTGAAAAACACTTTTAACAGTAAAGGAACACCACTTTCTTCTTCACAGTTATCCATCATTTTTTTAAAATTTAAGCAATATTTTAAAACAGCATTAATGGAATATAAATGAAAAAAGATAACAAACTCCCAAAATATGCACACTCAGTACTACAGTTATTAACTTCCAAAATGCTCTAGTAGTAAAACTAATGGAATATGTGTACAAAGAAACTGAAATTTTTGGTATTTTTTTTAAAATGACTGAAACACCTTTTGTGCTTTATATTAATTAAATTTTTTGTCAATAAAGAAGAAAAAATATAAAATCTAATGAGAAAGTTTCTCATGAATGTTGATGGCACTATATATCACATAGTATTTTGAAAATAAGTATATACTCACTTTGTTTTCATTCTTAGATTTGTTGCTATTTTCTTCTTTTTCTTTTGTTTTCACTCTTCGCTGAGGACGAATACCATGCTTCTCGTATCTCTCACACTCCAGCAAAGATCGACACAGAAAACCTTGCTCCTTATGACGATAAGTCTGCAGAACCAAATTTTTTAAATATAATGAGTGATCATAACAAAAAACACAGATGAAATAACCTTCTTGAAAAGTTGATGTTGAAGTGAGTTCATCATATATAGCATGTGAAATAGGAAAATATAAAATGACAAATAAATCTGGGTATGAAGGGATTCAAATAGTTCGAGGTAGAATAACATGAATAAAATCAAATAAAAATGCTAAGAATCAATTTAACACTTTGGAGTTTTTAATTTAAGATTGTATAGTATGAATTGAATGGAATTTAGATTTGGTGGAAGTTTTTACAATGTTATAACATTTCCAAAAGTAATCACCCTAGCATTTAAATCAGCAAACCATGCAACACAGATCATGCAAAATTTTGAGAACCATCATAACTATTCCATAAACAACATGATATTTTTTTCTATCAACAAAGAATAATAAATTAAAAAGAGTATTTAAGAAATATTTCAATCCATAAAAAAAATTAAAAAATAAGATAAAAAACCTAACAATAAACCCTAGACTTACATAACCCATCAACAGAACTACATGAAAAATTTGTAAACTTACAATTGTCCCTAGCTATAAAAAACAAGAACCTGCAAAATCCATGAACACCCCAAAACAAAGTATAAAAGGATATCCTGTCACTGATAGTGCCAGCTGCTTTGTAACACTACATTAATTTCTTCCCAAAAGCAAGTTAACAACTCAAATAATCAAACAAGAAGATACAATAAGTGATCTTAATCCAACTAGTTTATTCAAAATTCAATTATTAATAGTTTTCCTTCTATGACTAATTTATGTGGGTATGTTAAAGTTAGCATATCTCTAATGATACACTAATGTTATACAGATTACATACCTTATCAAACCTGTTACTATGTGGTCGCTTTCTACAATCAACATCCCAATTTCCAATCCATTCAGGTATTGCCTTGGGGCGTCTTCCTTTTTTTGAACTTGAATTTTGAGTTGCAGATGGAGTTTCAGAGGGAGTTTCAGATGGAGTTTCAGAGGGAGTTTCAGTCTAATAATACACAAAATATGTTAGGTACAATTACTGATGAAAAAAGAAAAAAAACGATGCACTGTCCTTTTATAACTCTGCAAGTAACATACCATTGTTTCATCAGTGGAGACTTTTAGATTTTCTGTTCCATGATACAAAAAGTTTCTATATTTATGAATAGATGATAACAATACATAATTTAAGTTGTCTTAGGTATATATTCTTGCAAAGATATATATTCATGAAAATCAACAGGATTTGGTGTATGGTATGTATGTGTCACTTGTAGCACAGTACTTATAGAACACTCATATATGTTAATAAGTAACTAACAGTTTTTTTAATGAACCATATATATATAAAAGGAAAAAGAACAAAAGTGCAGCACTACACTGATATTCATAATTTTGACCTAAAATATGTCCATAAACTAGGCAAAAAATAAATTAAAGGTGACATCATTTGACATGTGAAATACACTGTTTCTTCTTGATAAAGTGTGGGAATATAGTGATTAAAAGATATATACAAGAATTTTATAACTGAAAATTTTGATTCTTTTTAAAATTTTGATTCTTTTTTCAAAAACAAAGAAAATTTAACTCAGATTAAATATACCATATTTGTTGGCCTGTCAACCGTATGATGGTATTCGATAAGATAGTGATCAGGAGGGCAAAAGGATATTGGAGTTGCAGCAATAGGTTCATCATTTATTGCTGAATCAGTAATCTCTAATGAAGGTGTTTCGAGTTCCTCCTATAATATCAAACGCAAGGAGACAGTTAAACTACTTTCTCAGTCAAAATTTAATATGGGTCAAACAGAACATTAAACAACAAAACACAAGAAAACTAGAACTTGAAAAGCAAAATTTGGATTGTAAACTTTTTTTTATCAACAGTAAAGAATTAAAAGATAGAGTATTTCAGAGATACTCATACCCTTTTACAAATCACCTGTCATCCATACACTTGCTATATCTAGTGTTACCCCAGCACACAAATATTAGTGGGTGTGTAATATAGTGAACATTAAATCCAGATAAGATAGTGGTTTCAAATTAAGCAAACAATGAACTGTATCACAGAAACTTTAATCATAGTATTTATAAATTTGATTTTTTTTTATCAGAAAAAAATTGAATGAATTAAAAAGGAGATACTTCACAGTGTTCCAGTGCATATACAAGAATCAAAAAGCAAATACCATCAATAGGCTATTGCTACTTAGGCTTACCTTTCCGTTCTTAAAAAAAAGCACACAAAATCAAACAAACCAGCACCATCCTATAACCTCAACCCATGATAGACCAGGCACACAAAATTGGCTAGACTAAAGCCACACAGATGGTCTAACCTTGGCCTGTGCTGCACAGAAACTGTCTCAGCAAGCCTAAACACCGATTCCATAAAAGGAATTTGCTGTTCTGCACAAAACAGGACTCATCTGTATAAAGAAAAAACCCATGCTGCTCCCTCTATCTAACACCAGAACAGCAGCACTTTTAACACATAAGAACCTGGGCAACTGTTTGTTAGAGTCTAGCATATATACCACCCCTTGCAAGACTACATATCAAATCCTACACCTATAGCCCCCACAACCAATTCTGGTTTTCTGCCAAATATAAGAATTGTGTGCTGACAAGCATATAGCAGTAAACTTAGGCACGTCTTCAACGATGAATCATTGGCATACTGCATCCTTACCACAACCAAGAAGAAGTTCTTGGCCTTTGGTCATATAGGTAGATGTTTGGATCATCTGATGAACCACTGCAGTTCCACCCCAAGATTACCACAGGAACTACACATGCAGCTGTGATGATTCTTATGTAAGTTCAAAGGTTATGCTGCATCTATATTTCTTTTATATTTGTCAGTAAATATATGTAACTCATAAAAGTTTAATAAAAGTTGAAAGTTTTATATTTGTCAGTGAAGGTGACAAAGTGTGGAAGTGAGAACCATGAGAAAGAACTGCAGGAAGGTTAGCTCTAGGTTGGGTTCAAAACACAGAAGATGCGGCTGAATGTGTGCAGTCCTCCGGGGTACAAAATGCTATGAACAAAACCTACTTTTGAAGAATCCCTCCAGTGCTCTGAATCTGAGATATATAGCATGTCACATGTTGGTCGAAGTTGTGCTCACACAATCTTTAGATGTTTTTGTTAGTAGGTTCTATGTTTTATAGTGGGTTTTTTGGATTACTGTGATGTTCTGGCTGTACTAGTCTGGGTGTGAGACATAGGAACAAACAACTCTTATACAATGTTGAGAAAAAAAAAGTTGTTTTTTTAAGTGATATTATATTCTTTTTGATGATAAATTTGGAATAAAATTGGGAGGCTTCAATAATGTTATGTTTGTTTTTAATCGAAGAATGATATAGAATATAAGTATTTGAGATGTTCAAACCCGAACGAATGTTATAAATAATGTTATGTGTTGGAGTAAGAATACTATTGAGTTAAAAGTTGTGAAATTATGAGGTTTGCATTATAATTTGAACTTATTAGTGTTGGAATGTTGATAGAATGAAAAACTATGCTTGTTAATATTGAATTGATGACTTCTTTATATAAAATTTTTAACATGGGTTACAAAGTAAAACATTGAATATTGTATTGAATTTCAACTATCCAAATTGAGTTGGAATTAGTTAAGTATAATGATTGAGTTGTATTTCACTATTTTAAGTTTATCTAAACTAGTGTATATGTCATAATGAAAATGGTAAACATCTGATACTTTATTTTTTATTTTACTATATAAATATTTTAATTGATATTTTTTGTTCAAGCGAGATTTTCCTCACTCAAAAGAAATTTAGGCTGAAATTTTAGGTTAGTTTTGAGTTGATTTTTGTTCGTCCAACCGAGATATGTTTTTATCTGGAATGACAAATTTTTTACTCAAACAAAAATAGAAAAAAAAATCATGTT
>Ga0123341_1002382_pt1 | contig 15410 bp, 11 predicted proteins | sample Turbeapinknodule_FD_89959 | JGI IMG/M metagenome (GOLD analysis project Ga0123341, IMG submission 89959) | Root nodule microbial communities of legume samples collected from Mexico - Turtle bean Mexico pink nodule | ecosystem: Host-associated > Plants > Roots > Nodule | place: Mexico: Nepantla... | reverse complement strand
TTTACACAGGTAGGCAATTTTTAAATTATCTAACTTTTCTTTCATTCATTTTTTTTTCTCTCTTCACATTTCTTTCTTGAACCAATCATTAACTGTGGGAGACACTAATCACCTGCTGAAAGATTATGGTTATCATAATTTGATATGGGATGTAAAATTATAAATAATATATAAACTACATAATCAAATTAAATATATCGTAAAATTGATAACATTCAACAAGTGAAAATAACATTCTTTCACAATAACAAGATGATATCTACAATAAAAAAAAGGAAAATGATAAATACTTTAGATTTTTTTATTTTATAAGAAAAAAAACAAAATAACATTATATTAAGAACTTTATTATTGTAAATAAATTATAGAAAAAACATAGATATTTTTTATTGACTCGTTATAAATCTTTATTTATTTTTATCAATTTTTTAGTTTTTTTTATCAACTCATAGTTTTGGGATTGATTTAATTCTAAACTCGTTCTACAGTTCGAACAAAAGAGATATATAATATTCTTGAATACGCTATCAATTGGCTCGGGAATTATTTCATGCGATTTAACAAAAGTAGAAAAGGTTGAATGTTTAAAAACGTGTGATAAATAAGGTGATGAGAAAGAGATGAAGAGAAAGAAAAAAAAAATCACTTGTAACTTGTAACTCACGTAAACAAACAAAAAAAGGTAACAAAATCCCATATGATTTCCCTCTCCTTTCTCTATCCCTCTTCCTTCTCTATTCAATTCCTCTCTCATATCTTATTTATTCCAAAATCTAATCCCACCACGTTGTAGGTGAGAAGTCAGGGTACATTTTTATCCGATCAAATATTCAAATAGAGAAAATTCATTTTTACTCTAAAGATCTCTTATCATCTGTTTCTTTCTATGATTATCAATCTTAGTGGGGTTAGTTGAGAAAAGTGTTTCTCTCAACTTGATTAAGATCATACTAAAATTTGGTAATGTGTGGATAATTTGCTCTAGGTTCCTAAATTTTGGAGTGATTCCCCGATTTAGAATTCCAATCAGAATAAGGAACTTCAAGTAAGGGAAGCTAATTTTAATTTTCAATAATACCCTAAGCTAGAAAATCTGAATGTGGAGGGGACATGGTCCCAAGTTTCAATTTCTCTTGTAGGGATGTTATTTGATATATTGTTTGATTTTATGTTTGTAAACATGTATAAATATTAGATTTTGATAGTTTGGAAGTTAAATATTGCTTTGGAATGTGTACTGGACAGGAGTGCTCGGGACCTCGGTTGAAGCATTTGGGTATGGTCGACTCGACTTTTGGCCCAAAAGACGGGTCATGGGCTTGTCCCAGTTTTAATGGTAAATTCGAAAGAATAATTAAAGAACGGAAAATATTAAGTTATTAAGTTTGGTCATATGTTATTATAATACATACGTTAGTTAAATATATGCGTGAATATAAAGCTGACAGTTAAATATATATGTGAATATAAAGTTGTTAGTTGAATATACATTAATGAATATATAAGTTGTTAATTGAATATATATGTTAATAAAGTTTTTAACTAAGTAGCAAGCACCTGGGAATAAAGGTGCATGAGATTCTCTTTTGTTGTTAGCACTGTGAGTAAAGGTGTCTGTAGGGAGAATATTTTTCTGTTATATATGCTTTTAGTTGAGATTATATTCTCGTGAGTAAAAGTTGTTAAAGGGATAACTATAAAAGGGGCTTCAGACCCTCGGAAAAGGTACGTTGTTTCTGAATACTTGAGACTAAAACTGTTTACTATTTTGTATGCTCTTACTGACTTCATCGTCGGAGTATGATCAACAAGTAGAGCCCCCTCTGTCCCAGCAGAGCGTTGTTCCAGTGCACCAAAAGGAGATAGGCTAGAAGCGGAGCTCTCTATTCAGTCCAATTGAAGGTCAACCGGCGAGAACAGAAAGGTTCTTGAATGTTATGAATTTTTAAATGTTATGTGATTGAATGATATGTATTATATATGAATGATGAAAATTGTATGAAATTGATGTCATACATTTGGGATAATGTATGAGTTGTTGTTTGATGGTACATTAAGTATGAAAAGCTTATGTTTAACAGAGATCCTCTAGCTTCACTGATGATTTAAGTCATATAGACTAAGATATCAGGTGGTGAGAAGCTTATGAGAGAGTTCATATACATCGAATCCTGTTGTAGACACTCGATATTGGATGTTTGAACTTATCTTGATCCTTGATGTATGGATAGATGTTAGTCTCTAGTAGGGGCATACTTAATGAATATTCCGGAAGACGATGGATTCATGTGTAGTTAGTGTGATTGTAATGAAATCAAAATGTTATGGATTGAAATGAAATCCAATGATTATGATTGAAAATAGATCCATGTGTGGTATATATGAATGATAGAATTGGTATTAAAATTTTATATGAGAACATTTAAAGAAATGATTAGTTTTATTGGTTCTTTTTGCACGAATTAAAAATGTTATGAAATTTCTTTTCATTAGCTTACCCTTATTTTCTTGTTGAGTTGTGAATTATGATGATTGTACTACGCACACGAACATATGATCATACAGGTGTTAGAGAGTCTGGAGGGCTTTAAGATGTAGTTTTTAACCTTATATTGTAAATATGTGTATTTCTATAAGTCTTAATCATGTATTAGGAATGTTTTGAAAAACTCTAAGCTTTTATAGAAATATGCAGAACTTGTATTATAATAGATAAATGTATTTTTGGATGTTACATAACTTACCATATGTTTTCAACTATATCATTCACATAATTTTATCTTATCGATCTAATTTCGAGTTTAATAATTTTATATATGAAAAATCATTTATAACATGGCATACGTCCTTTAAATGGATCTAAATAACTCAAAAAAAAGTTATTTATAATTCTTGATGTATTAAAATATTATATGGAAAGATTTTAGGATTAACCTATTTATAATTATTGATGTATTAAAATGTTATATGGAAAGATTTTAGGATTAGGTTAACTAACAATTAAGCTTATCTTCACCTTAAGTTAGGAAGACTTATCCATAAATTTGATATTATAAAAGGAATTTGATAAACAACTTTATAAAATATTTTACAGAGGGTCGTCTTTTTATAATAATTTATCTTTTCAATCATAATAAAATATTAGTTATAAATAAAAAAATTCATCTATTATTGTACTGATAAGGAATATTCGGGACCTCGATCCAAGCGTTTAGGTATGGTCAGTTCGGTTGTATGAGTTATGCCTAGCTCGGCCTTGGGTTGGGAGTGGGCCCAAAATTTCGTTACAAGATCAACCCAATTTTGTTAGTAAGTTTACGTGGAAAAGGTAATTAATTAAATGCAAGAATAATTGAATTAGTTATAGTATATTATTAAATGCAAGTAAAAGCGATTAAGAATGTTAGTACCCGAAAGTAACAGGTACACGGTAAAACAAATTATTGTTGAATGATATTATTGTGGTTGAAGATTATATTCTGGATGTTGAGATTATATTCTCATTGATGAAAATTGTTGAAGGAATGTCTATAAAAGAGGTATCAGACCCCAAGTAAAGGTACGTTTTTCTGAATACTCTAGACTGAAACAATTTTTAGTTTGAGTGCTCTCACTGACTTGATCGTCGGAGTGTGATCAACAGATAAAGCCTCATTTGTCCCAGTAGAGCAGTATCTCGAATTACCAATTGGAGACAGGTCAGAAGTGGAGCTCACCCATTCAATCCAACCGAGGTCAACCAAAGAGAACATTTAGCGCCCACCGCGGGGCTCGATAAAACTTGATCCCGCCCATATTCAAAATTGAGCATTCTTCATAATGAGAGACACGAGGCAAGTACCGTTGGGATCTGAAGGAAGTGAGGCCCTCGCCTTGCAACAAATCATGGAGGCCATGAGGGCTTTCCAAGAGTTCCCATTCGACTATATTTCTCAGTAACAGATTGAGCTATTAGCTCGGTCATTTTGCAAGATCAGGAGAAGATCCAAAAGCTGATTTACTTCGTGAGCAAAGTGTTACAAGGACCAAAAACTCAGTATCAAGCAAGTAAGAAAGCTGCATTAGTTGTTGTTCTCGACGGTTGACCTCAGGTTGATTGGATGGGCAAGCTACGCTTCTAGTTTGTCTCCTCTTTGTGCACTGGAACAACGCTCTGTTTGAGATAGAGGATGCTCTACCTGTTGACCACACTTCAACGATCAAGTCAGTGAGAGTATACAAAATAATAATCAATTTCGGTCTCTAGTACGTAGAAACAACATACCTTTACCATGGGTCTCAAGTCCCTTTTATAGTTATTCATCTAACAACTTTCACTCGTGAGAATGTAATCCCTACTGAAAGCATAAAAATAATAAAAGAAAACCATTTGCTCACGCACACCTTTCACTTTTGGGTGCTATCAACAAGAAAATATTTTGTCCACGGACACCTTCACTCACGGTGCTAACAACAGAAGAGAATCTCGTGCACCTTTATTTCCGAGTGCCCTCCACTTATTTAACAACTTCATATATTCAACTAAGAGATTTATTTGTATATTTATTTAACTAACAAATCTGTGTATATTCACACATATTCTATTCTAAAAACTTAATATAAATCAACATATATATTTAACTAACAGTTTTATATTAACATATGACCAAAAAGTTCAGTTGCAAAGATGAGGGCTTACTTGATAGCTCAAAGATTGTGGGATATAATGGAAAATGATATCATTCGAACTTCATTACCATAAAACTTAAGAATAAACAATTCAAAATCCACAATGAAGAAATGGAAAATAAAGGAAAAACACTTTCCATCATACAAAAATTTTTACATGATGATATTTTCATCAAGATCGTTATTTTGGAAACTAGAAAGAAACTTGAGACTACTTGAAGGATGAGTTTCAAGATATTGATAGAATGCAGAAGATACAAGTTCTAAATCTAAGAAAAAAGTTTGAAGTTATCAAATGAAGGATGCTAAATTTGTCAAATAGTTCATTGATTGACTTGTAAAGGTGGTCACACAAGTAAGGTTGTTTGGTGAAGAAATAGGTGATCTACAAGTGGTGGAAAAAATCTTAGTCTATATTATTGGAAAGTTTGAATAAAAAATCTCTTATCTAGAAGAGAACAAGTATTTCTTCATGATAATAGTGATAAAACTAGTGAATGTTTCACAAGCCACTAAGAATAGACGATCTCTCAAAATGAAGGAAAGTATAGAAGGTGCTCTAATAATGTAGAGAAAAGGTAAAGTCCAACAATAAAAAAAAGAATTATTGGTGATAAAAATGATAACAAGTTTGAGGAACAAAGCAACAAGGGTAAAACTTGGAAGAAACTTCCACCTTACTTCTACTGCATAAAGAAAAACCATATTGAAAACTTTTGTTCGTTCAAATTAAACACCACATATAAATTTCTAACCAATTTGGACAAATGGAGAAAATCTATAAAAATAGACAAAACTAGTAAGGCCAAACTTCTTAGATTGTCCTACACCACCAAATAGAGGAACAACTCATTGTTGCAAGGTTCTACTCAACAAGTAAGAGCAAATAAGCTCGACTGATAGACAATGGCTCACAAATCACATGACTCATAATGCCAACATCTTCAAAGAGTTAGATAATACATTGTAGTGAAAGGTAAAGGTGTTATATTTATTGAGACTCCCTCAAGCACAAAATATATTTTTTATGTTTAAATTGTACATAAATTGAGTCAAAGTCTATAGAGTGTGAGAAATATGAGAGAGAGAAACTATTCTCTAGTTTTTGAAAAAATGATGTGTAAAATATTTGATCCATTTAAGTGAGTTAATGGTCGTCCAGATGAAAGAATGTCAATTGAAAAGGAGAATAAGGTCTTTAATGATTTGCAGCAAAAGAACTTTATTGAGGCATTGCAAAAGAATGTCATGAAAATTAGTTCTTCAATTTGTTGTTGTGAAGTAACAAAATGATTATAAAATTATGTTGAATCTTCTGAAGATCTAAATAAGTAAAACGAATAACTCAATGCTAAAATCATTTACAAGAAGATCAAAGGATAAGGAAATGAAAGCTAAATGGTTTGGAGGAGCATTAACTCAAAGAGACACACTTTGACAATTTGATCACATTTGAGGAAGAATGAAAAATGAAACTAGAGTTTTGAACTTCATAAGCTCACACAAGCTTTTGAACAAGAATGTCAATAATAATATGAAGAGGACAACTAAGAAACATGACAACGATGACAAAGAAGATGATATGGATAACAACGATGAAGACAATCATGGTGATCGCAATGATGATTACGATTTGGAATATCATTGTAGTTATAAATATCAAACAGTAAATAGAAGGACAAAGACATTCCCAAAATTAAAGTTTGAATTGCTAAAATCAGGACTTGGACTTGGGAGTAATGAAAAAGCATATCAGGGAGGAGTGTTAGAATTCAAAAGGTTTCTTATTGTCTTATGAGTTTTTGTATCATTATAATTGCTCATTTAAATTAAATAAATTATTTTTTATAATCTATGAGAAAGTGTATAATTTATTCTTTTCGTTTACCAACGCACCATATGTTGAGTAAATATAAGTATTTTTTTGTAACTCTACAAAATGGGTTGGTTTGTATATATAATTTTTGTTGTGACGGTGAAACATTCTCTTTTGATAATATGCAAAAAACATTTTATTTTTCATTCTTGTCTCACTCGTATTCTATCAAATTTTATTTTTCATTTACTCTAATAATCTTCTTCGTTGTTAACACTTTAATAAAGTGAGACAATAAGGAAGGAGATAGACACAACAACTTCAACTTTATCAGCGTGAGAAAGCAATAAGGATACGATAGGTGTGGAAGGCATTCTAGCTTCACTTCACAAGGGTGGCAAGATTCATCTTCACAAGTGTGACGTGACTTGGTACATAAGAGAATAAAAGATACATGTTTTTGTGTTCACTTAAAACACCTTATACATTGGTTACTTGAGTAATTTATACCCACAAAAAGTAATATTCTTTTTACAACACTTTTAACATGAGTAACTTATGTAGTATCTACATATTTCATCTATTTATATAAGAACAATTGTTATATGTATAATATTACATTATTTATACAAGGAATTGACGTAGAAGATACCTTCATTGTTACGAAAGTGTCACCATGTTTCATTTTAGAATGATTCTCTCTAATGTAATAAAGAAATAAGAGAATAGGAAGAAACACTTTTTCACGTCCACTTAAAATACCTTATACAATGGTTACTTGTGTAATTTATACCCGCAAAAAGTAATGTACTTTTTGCAACGCTTTTAACATCAATTGATGTAGTATCTACATACTTCATCTATTTCTATAAGAAAAGTTGTTATATGTATAATATTACAACATTTACACAAGAAATCAATAGAAGATATATACCTTATTATTATGAAAGTGTCACCATATTTCATTTTAGAATGATTCTTTATTATGTAATAATGTCACTCACTGCAAGAAAATCATTAAATAAAAATTAATTTTAGAGACAAAAAAAAAAAAGTTATTGATATTTAAAGTAATTTATATTATTAATAAATAGTTTATAAATTGGTATATAATTAGCTACCAACTATTTACATTCTAAAATTAGTAGCTAAAACCATGATAATTAATTAGATAACAATTTAAAAATTATTTATTAATAATAGAAACTACTTTACATACTCATAATTTCTTTAGTCTCTAACATAATATCTAATTTAGTTAATATAACAACTAATTATTTTCTGTTTCTAAAATTAATTTTTATCCAGTAATTTTTTAGTTATAAAAGTAATTTTGACACTAATGATAATATACTGAAGGAAATCCATTAAAGACATAATTAAGAAAATAAAGTATTTTGTTATTAAGATTACTAGCATGAATAAAATATTATCTAACGTGATTGTTAATGTACCAATATGATTTCTAATGAAAGCTGGCACTATAGTTTTAGGACCCCATTCAATAGAACCATGAAATTGAATTGAAGTTACTGTAAAATGTTGTTTCACCATCAAGTTCTGCAGCAATGTACATTGATTTAAAATTTTGAGGCCCTATACATTTGATTTATGAAGGGCATTAAATGAGACATACGGAGAATTTTAAACCAGAGGTGCATTACTTCATGATCTGACTTTAAATGGCCACAGCATATTTATTTGCCTGACCCATTGGACCACCATTTAATTGTCTCTGAATGTAACGGGGACAGTCATAAAAGCAATGTTTCATAAATAAATGTAAAAACATTATGATTAACTTGTTATCTTTTTAATGTTCAAGATTCACCTACAACATAACAATTAATGCTAGACTTGTATATTTTTAAACCTCTAGGTTACATTTTGTTGGATTTAGAACTTACATGGACATTGATGTGGTTCAACATGCATAATTTCTAGTAAATTTTAACCTCTAACTAAAAGTGTGTTAAAAATTGTGTACTATTAACAAGAAAACATGAGCACATATGAAAAAGATTGGCAACAAGTAACTATAAAATTTACAAGATATCTTGGTTAGTCATCTCCCATGTCATCCTCAATTCTCTGTTAAAAAAAATTCCATGCAAACACTTTTACAATGTATGTTCTTTCCATTTCAATATTGAAACTCTCATAAAAGAGTTTATTGATTTGACTGTGGGAGTGTTTGCAGACAATAATCACCAAGATCAATCTTTTCTCCACTATAAATGTGGTTTGACATATTATAAATGTTTAATAACATCCTAATGTTCATTTTCTTGAAGTATAATTTGAGTTAATGAAAAGAATAGATTGAAATGGAATAATATATATAATATAATGCAATAATCAAATGAAACTTGATGGAATTAGTTTCATTATTCCATTTTAGACTTCTTTTTCTCTTTCTCTTTCTCTACTTGTAAAATAATATCTTTTATTAATTTAATTATAAAATTAACTTTCTGTTATTGACCTAACATATATATATTTACTGTTTTTCTATCAGAATATATTCACTAGTTTCCTATCAAAATATATTCACTGTTTAAATTTAAATATCATATAAAATTGTATATAATCTCGCTTTTTAAACAATGTAACCATAATGTTATAATGTTGATATGTTAACAACCTACACTAAATTATAACTTAAAAAATAAATAATTTTTTGGTGAAATGTGAATTTTATGTGAAGAGATAGAAGAATTTTAAAATTACATTATCACAATTGTAAACTAATGTAACGAAAATATTGATATATTAAACAATCTTACACGAAATTATAAATGAAAGAAGAATAAGTTTTTGGTGAAATATAAATTTCATGTAAAAAAGATAGAACAATTTTAAAATTACATTAATGTATAAAAGTTATCAAAATAATATTTTTCATATTTAAGCACAAACCAAATATGGGTTTCACAACATAGATGTTGTGGGTATACGTTTGAAAACATTATAACACTTAAATTCATAAGAACGTAGGCAGAGTAACAATAAAAAGAATTGCATGTACTAAGGATTATGCAAGATAAAGTTTAGAGCTGAGTAAGAGTCATGTTATCGAAGTGAGTCCTATTATTCTTAGATCTAATTGCTAAAGAATTATGAAGTGCATGGATAAGAAAGTCAAAAATATTTTCCCTTGTGTTGGCTAGATAAAAAATCTTTTACCCTTATCTTTGCCAAAATAATTGCTCTTTAATTTCTTTGAACTAATCATTGACAAAATCGTTTTCTAATGATGTCTTTAAGGTAAAACATAAGAATTTTTTTAATTTTTTTATTAGATTTTTTTTAATTGAATGAAGCATTAATATTCTTACTTAACGAGAATGAAGATTAATTTACTTAAATTGCTAATTATATATTTTATGTATTTGGATTATAGGAGAAGTTAATCAAGTACTTTAGCATCATTACTTAGCTTACTTAAAATCTAAACCGTCATAAAATAACTTTTAACTTTTTTCTTCCAAAAACATAAATTTTTTATTTATTTTCTTTTCTTAACAAAGCATGACAATTGTGTTTGTTTACGTGCACATGGAAACCGTTTTTCAGAGATCTCCAAGGCAATTCAAGGGAGTTTAAAAAAAATATATTTTCAGAGAGATCTCAACACTAAACAAAATAATAGTCACACAGAAGCATATAAATGTACATTTTACAGTAAAACAATGATAATAATAATAAATTTCAATAAATATTTATAACTACTGTATGGGTAGACCATTTTACTGAAATTCTTTAAAATATAAATTGTAATTTCTTGGTGAAGTTTGGTACAGAAAATGAAAACTGTTCAACACGTGATGTGAATACTTCTTTGTACAATAATTTAGCTTCCACTATTTGCAAGCTCGAGCTGAATTATAGAGTAAATTTAGATTTTAAAACTTTTATTTAATTCATTTCTAACATGTGTCTTCCATAAAATAAAAAAGTAATACTGCATGTATGATTAGATTTTGAATGTAAATATTTTGGTGAACTTAAAATGTGGTCAAACTAATTTAGCCTTCTAGAAGTTAGAATACGACATTCACTATATAAATTTAATTTTAATGGAAAATAATTGAGAAATATTCACTATATAAATTTAGTTTTAATTAACTATCTGTACAAGTGATCTAGTGAATGTAACCTATTCATTTAAATGATCTTACTATATATATGGAGGGCTTTGAAGTTAGTATTTTATACATTATGCAAAATTATTGCTATGTTATACTCTGTTTCTCCGAATTATTTTCAGTTTAAGATTTTTACTTATATATTAAAAATAATAATGTTTACTTTAATAATTCTCTGAATATTCTTCTCAAATAATAATATTAAGGTTATTTATATTTAAAAAATAATAGTGGGACCTTGTAAACTGAAAATATAATTTATTTTGATTCAAATTATAAATATTAAAGCAACATATAATTTGGGTGGATGGAATAATATATGCTCAGGTTATCATCCAACAGTTAAATTAAATATGATTTTCTGACTAATGATTTTGATTTGTCAAACAAAATTAGGTGAAGTTCTGGAGTCAAGAGTTGTTGAGGTTTTTGGGTATGTTGTTTATGGAAAACTTGCTTGTGACTTCAACCACTTGTTACTACCGAGTTTTTTAGGAAGAAGAAAACAAGGATCGTCAACACAACTTTATGAAATTCCACAAAACCCAGAGTTTTTAATATCATTGACCACATTTTTTAAGGCAGATATTCTGGCACAACCATCACTCCCATGAACTTCTCTCTTATCATATTGACCAATTCAACCAACTCAACTTCCTTTCAGATTACTATTTTAGGGTCTATTTACAGTAAGGATCTCTACCCAATAATTTTTTGTATTTCTAGAAATTACTCTAATATTCTTAGAGATAATATTTTAATAAACACCTGTTTTTACGGTACTTGATAATTTTATAACATAAAAAATAATTTAATTAGAAGATTAAAAAATAAAAATGAAAAAAATGTAGATGAATGAAATGTGAATAGGTAACTTTGGTAGACAATAACATTCATTTTATCTTTTAAGTATATATTCCTTATTTCTATTCATTGTGTGATATTTATGAATATTGTGTGACTTTCTCTCTTTTTCCATCCTGTTATCATCATTTTCTATTTTAAAAAATCACTTCTCCACCTTTTAATTACGTGGATTAACTCCCATAACTATACATTACTCGTTCTTTTGAAAATAGAAACAATTTAAAAGACAAGTTACATCCTTTTGTTGCAAAATATAAATATAGATATTTGTAAACAAAGATCATAACTAGTCATAATCTTTTAATCATCTTTATAATTGATCGTTTATTGGCCTTCAATATCCAAGACGTTCTGGTCTTGATTTATTTCAAAATGTTCAGCAACTAATATTATTATGAGAAGCAATTAGAATAATTTGAAAGTTAGCACAAATAAAAGGCAGTGATGTAATATAACAAAACTTAAGTCAAATCTTCTTTACCCGTGTTAATATATTTTATCTCTAACATTCAGAAACATTCAAAATTAAGTATTAGCTCATTTCCCCTCAACAAGATTATATGCATGAATAACATAATGGAAAAGGAAATAGAGTTACTTTTTGTATATCTAACTCTACTTTCTCTCTTCACTATCCCAAAGGAAAAATAAAGCATTTTTTAACTCATCAAAACAGGAAAGTAATTAGCTGAAAGAAAAGCGTTCCATTACAGAAATTTGAAAAAAAAAATTATAATCTTCATTACTTATAAAAGGTAGGGAAAGATTTTGTTGAGACTTAAGATACCTAGAGTTATATAGAAAAAAGTTTTCTTAACACTTTGAAGATTTTGAAGAGTAGAAAACGTTCAATTGACACGGTTTATAATAATATAATAATATTTTTAAATTTAAAAATAAATAAATAAAATATTAATTTATTAAGATGTGAAGTTTAAGTTTTTACTGTTGAAAGTATTAATATATCAACATCCATTTAGGAACTCTAAGAAAACACTCCCTGAGACTTTGATCACTAAAGTTTCCCCATTTGCTTTTTCATATATTCTTCTCTTATTATCTTATGCGTAACATATATGTAACTTCATAATTTGGATGCTAGCAGTATTATTTTTCGGTCTTTACATCATTTTCAGTAGAGCTACCTTCTAAGCTAATTAATATCGTTTCAATTATATTCAACCCCACCTTAAAAGTACTTAATGAACACATCAAATTTGGATGCCATATTCTAAACACTTAATATTTTAATTTCTAAATTCAAAGCTATTTATGAAGTGTAACCATTATTCAAACCCCGTTTCTTGATTTCAATAAATAATGATAATAATGCGATATTGTGTTAGCATTGAAGAAAATAGAAGAAAAGAAAATGAATGACCGTTTAAGATGATATGGTGAAGCATCTGTAGAAAACTGGACCTCAAAAATTTCAAAATATTTGGAGGATTGGTCAAACAATGAAAGATGTCGTTTTCCTCTTGAATACCACCCCTCCCACTCTGTCATATTTTCCAGTTAAGAGTCCCACTGTTATTAGAAACAAAACTTTGACCAAAGACCACACACCCGCTTAAATGGACCACTGTGTCAAGTGTGTCTGTATTATAATACCCCCTTTCTCTTCTTACACTGTGTTGTGTTGTGCTGTGAGAAACCAAGAGAAAGAAGCATAACAGAAAAAACAAGAACATAACGATTAAAGGAAAAGAATGGCAAAGATAAGGGAGAAGCTATACGTCACCGTTCCGAGTCTCTTTCGGTGCCCAATTTCAATGGATGTGATGCGCTCCCCCGTAAGCCTCTGCACCGGCGTCACGTACGATCGCGCCAGCATTCAGCGTTGGCTTGACTCAGGAAACGATACGTGTCCCGCCACCATGCAGGTTCTTCCCTCTAAAGACTTCATCCCCAATCTCACCCTTCACCGCCTCATCCGCCTCTGGCTCCTCTCCGCGGACCCTCCTTCGCCCGAATCCTCCGCCGACAACCTCCGCTCTCTCCTCCGCCCAATCCAAACCGGCAACGATGACCTCGCCGGAACCCTCTCCAAAATCGCCGAATTCGCCACAACCTCCGCCGAGAATCGTCGGAAACTCGCCTCCTTCCCCGGCTTCGACGCCGCCATCGTCCGCGCGCTGGCCGGATGCAGTTCGCGGATCGACGTGTCGGAAAACGCGATTTACCTTCTCGACTCGGTCCTCCGACAAAACGGAAATCCAGAGAAAATCCGAAGGCTAATTCTCGACGCTCGCCAACAATGCTTTGATTCGATGCTTTTCGTTTTGCGAAACGGATCTGCGAAATCGAAGATTGAAACGGTTAGGGTTTTGGAGTTTCTCGCGCGCGATTTTCAGTCCTCGAAATCGATCGTAGAAACGCAAGGGCTGTTGTCTTTGTTAGCGAGATTTTTGAAGGACGGTGGAGAGGAGTTACGCGACGCCGTTTTGTTGTTTCTTGGCGTCGTTTCGGTGACTCGCTCCGCGAAGGTGGAGCTAGTTAATTGCGGTGTTGTCGAATTGGTTTCGAAATTGTTACAAGAGTGTTCGTCGGCGAAGACGGCGGAGAGGTGTCTGAGAGTGCTTGCGGTGGTGGCGACGTGCGCGGAGGGGAGGGCGGCGATGGTGGCGGAGCCTTCATGTGCAGCGGCGGTGGTGGAGAGAGTGACGAAGGCGGCGAAGGCCGCGGCGGAGGACGCGGTGATGGTGCTGTGGAGCTTGTGCTGTTTGAGCGGTAACGTGAAGGTTAGGGATGACGTGGCAAAACGAAACGGCGTCGCAGTGATTTTATTGGCTATGCAGAGAGGGTGGGAGGAGCACGTGAGGAGCATGTGTGTGGATTTGATTAAGGTTTTGAAGGGTGCGTGCAAGAACAACGGGTTAGGGTTGGAACTAGGAAGCTATGACACCAAAACAACTCATATCAAACCTTGCTAATGTTGATGAAGTTGAACAAACTTTCCTTTTTGGTGAATAGTTGAACCATCTTTTTAGCATGCAACAAAAGAATGTTCCATTTTGGTTTCACTCTTTTCTTTCATTGGAAGGAAAGAAACAAAAGGAGCAAAATGTATATTGGTAGAGACAATAATGATATTCCAATAGAACAAATAGTTTTGAACTTTTGGGTTTGATTCTAGTTTATGCATAGATTAAAGAGCAAAACAAAAGAAAATAAAGTTTTTGTCAAGTATCATTGAATCAAGGACTCATGCACCAAACATAAGTTTTTATGACCTAAAGAATGTTTTGAACTTTTAGGTTATGGAGAAAAAGGATCTACCTACAACCAGAAATAGGTTCTATAGTTTTCAGTACTTTAAATATAAAAAAATAACTTAAGTATTAAGTATTTGTTGTTGAAAACGTGGGAGAGAGAATGCTTCTCTAAGATCGATGGTGCAGAAGACTTCCCTCATGTTAGGGTTAAGTGCACATGTATACATTGCATTGCATTTATCTAAATTTGCATATTTATAAGTTGAAATAATTAATTTTGGATCCAAAACTCAGTCAGCTACAATAATTTTAGGTGACTTTTTTGTTAGATTAAAATTTTATACTAAATTGTGTTACTTATTTTTATAATAAAAAATAAACAAAAACCACATTACTTAAAAATTAACTTTAATTAAAATTGATTTTATTTAATATCAGTTTTGTCAATGTTTATCTAACTGATAAACATGATACTCAAATCAATGAGTCAGAATTAAGAGGTAAAGGATAGAGTAAGTTTATATGTTAAGGTGACTAATTGGTTTTAGGATTTTATTGTGTATCTTTGAAACTCGATGTGGACAACCATTAAGTTTTGTTAGATCATAAATATCTAAATAAAATGTTTATTTCTATAATTTCTAAATGATTAGCTATATATTCTCTTTGTAATAGTTTTATAACCATTTTTTA
>Ga0123341_1002381_pt1 | contig 15415 bp, 11 predicted proteins | sample Turbeapinknodule_FD_89959 | JGI IMG/M metagenome (GOLD analysis project Ga0123341, IMG submission 89959) | Root nodule microbial communities of legume samples collected from Mexico - Turtle bean Mexico pink nodule | ecosystem: Host-associated > Plants > Roots > Nodule | place: Mexico: Nepantla... | reverse complement strand
TTTCATTTTCCCCTTTTTTTTCTTTTTTTCTTTTTTTTTTTATTTGTGTTTTCCCCTTTTTTCCCGGGTTTTTTTTTTTTTTTTTTTATTTATTGTGTTTTGCTGTGAAGTTTAAATATAATAATGTGTTTTTTCGGTGTTGAAGTGTGTCTTGGGAAACATTTAGGCTTTACATTTGCTATATAAAATTTTTAAGTAAACAATTTTTTAGTACAATTTTAAATCTGGGATCCTACTTGCCACCACTACCAGGTGTTTGTGCCTGGAATCTTGGCTCTGTCTGAGTTATTAGGTGTGTGCAATGTGGTTAGAAAACCGCACTTCATCCAACGCGCTTTGAGTGAGTGTTTTGCTTCTTCTTTTTATCTGGATTCGGTTAAGTGCTTACTTGTTTGTTGAAGCAAGGATCGCTGTTGGATCTATTTGTGTGAGCTCAAGGTTTGATCTTTGTTACCATGGAATGCTCAGATACTAAGCCAGTGAAACTCAACTCAAATAATATATCAGAAATGGTCTGCAAGTTTGCCAAAGTTTGTAGATTGAAGTCTATTGGAGTGTTTTCCTCTGAAATCCCCAATCTCCCTCATTTGCACAGACCCACTTGCAATGAGACTCCTATGAGTGAAAACAGTAATGAAGAGAGCAAATGCTATCACCAGAAAGTGCATCCCCACCCCATTGAAGTTCCAGCCAAAGAGGAGGGTTGTGCTGGTTTGGAGGTCACGAGGAAGATATTTGATGCTGTTTCAGCACTGAAATTCGCATACCTTCAGCTTCAGCAGGCGCATATCCCCTATGACCCTCCGAAAATAGTTGCTGCTGATGACCTGGTTGTTGCTGAGCTTGAGAAGATTTGCAAGTTCAAGCGCGAATACTCACTGAAGCATTGCAAGAAAGCAAGGTTCAATGCCTCTCGTTCTGCTCCCTTGATGGCTCAAATTGTGGCCAAGAAAGCATTGTTGGGGAAGCTTAAGTCTCAAAACAGTGCCAAAGATTCCGAGATTGTCCGGTTGCAGCGCGAGCTGCTGGATTTGGAGTTAGGGAATAAAAATCTCACTGATAAGATCAATCAGATAAGTTTGGAGAAAAGTAGAGCAGGCGTTTTGAGTGTTACTGAGTTTCAGGATGTCTTCAAGGCTGCGTCAAAGTCCATTCATGATTTTGCAAAACCAATGATTAGCTTGATGAAAGCTTCAGGTTGGGACCTTGATAGGGCTGCAAGTTCTATTGAGAATGGTGTTGTTTATTCCAAAAGGTGCGACAAGAAGTATGCTTTTGAGGCCTACATTGCCCGCAGAATGTTTCATGGGGTTGCGTTAACCTCTTGTGATGTGAGTGATATTATGAAGTTTGATGACCCTTTTGATGCACTGATGGGGAATCCGCATTCAGATTTTGCTAAATTTTCTCAAGCAAAATACCTTCTCGTTGTGCATCCCAAAATGGAAGAGTCGTTCTTTGGCAATTTGGATCACCGAACGTTTATAATGAGTGGCAAGCACCCTAGAACTGAGTTCTATCAACTGTTTGCTAAGATGGCAAAATGGGTTTGGGTTTTACTTGGATCTGCTCAGTCAATAGATTCTGCAGTAACCCTATTTTCTGTGAACAGAGGAAGTGTTTTCTCCAACTTTTACATGGAATCTGTTGAAGAAGAAAAGGAGAGTGCAATTCTTTCAGATGAAGAAAGAACGACCCACAAAGTTCAGTTTATGATCATGCCAGGGTTTAAATTTGGAAAGACGGTGGTGAAGTCTCGAGTTTATATCTCAAAATATTCAAGCTAAAAGGTGGCCTTTATAACTGGTAATTCAGCTAACAGAACCACATAGTTTTTGTACTAGAGTTATTTGAATGGTACCTTAGCTAGTCAACATAACCATGACTACTGGGTTATGCTGGAACCTCAACCACCAGCTCTTCGTTGTAATTTTTCTATTAATTAGAGAACTGATATTACTAGTAGTTACAGTGGTCTTAAATTTCCTTACTGCTCTGTATTTTCCTTTTTAACCTTTCAAATTTCTCTATAAACTGTAAATAGGTGTTCGAGTAAGACTACTTTTCATGAATGTTCTATTTTCTGGTCATCACTCATCAGTGGTGGAACATGTCACTCTTTGCTTTTTAATCACCCTTTCCCCCAAAGAAACCAGGTATTAGTTTATGGACAAAACTTAGAAATATTCTCGCAGATGTTTTTGAATTGGAATTTTACCTCGCAACCTATACGGATCCTTAATGCAACCTTTATTATGTGAATCATTGAGGTGAAACTTTGATTGGATAACAACACCAAGATACGTAAGGAAATGTGTCTATGCTTTGCCCTTAATTTATATCTTTCCAATCATACTGTAAACTGTAGTTAATCTTTTGTAAGGAGGCTTATGTGCTTTACTCATGTATGTGACAATATGCTGTTATTGGTATATTTAGGATCATAATGTGTCTTTCATGGTTAAAATGCCATCATACTAGAGACTCAAAATGCCAAATTGCATTGCAGTTGCTTTCTTGTTTGCCAATTTGTCATACTGCCAAGTACGTGCTAGAAGTCTTTTTACAGGTTCATCCTAAAATGCTATTCTTGTTATTTCCAAAAAGACAAGAAGCAATGGTGAATTCAGTTTTGAAAACCAAATCAAGAGTCTGATCTATATAAATACCATAGCTGTTGAGACTTTTGAACAGTGTTATTTCATCAAAACTGAGATAAATAAGTCAAGAAAGATGGAACATTTCATAAAAGGTTTCATATAAACTACTACACTCGTAGATTGCACACATCCAATTTTGTGGGAACACACAATTGAAAATTAATAAATGAATATCTATTTACTCTCGCACTCTCTCCTCATGCCTTCACTGGGAACTGTTACCATCACCACTGTCAGGAGAAAACAAGTCCCTGCAAAGCTCTCCATAAAATCTACTAACCAAATCAATGTAGACAGGACACTTAAGGTTCTTCCAACAATACAAAAGTTCCTCCACATCCATCAAGTCCCTTGTCTTCCCTTCTTCCACAATCATCTCCACCAAATAGTTCTCAAAACTCTTGCAAGCATCTTCCACCTCTTGCCTCGAACCTTCTTCACTTTTCTCCACATCACAAGCCTTTGCGCAAGCCGGTGTAAGTGGCGAGGGAAAGAGTGGAGTTTCATGAACATTGGAGGGACTCCTGAGTCCTGGCACCGAGTCCATGTGCTTAGATTTCTTTGGAGAACGAAACACTGATTGCAACAAAGAAGACATAGTTACTCTTTTAGTGAAGGCCTTAGGGAATGTGAACTTATGAGCACGGAACTTGAGAGCTCCTATAAATACAGGCTTCTTGGGTTTAACTCTGAAGAAGAATAGTAGTCTTTTGCATGGCTTGAGAAGCTTGGATTTAAAGACACCCAATGCTTTCCCTTTCATCTCTAAGAAGCAAGAGAGGAGTGTTGTTGAAGAAAGTAGAGTGCTTTAGTGCACTACCATAGGGTGGTGGCTTTGTCGCTTGTGATTACTTGTAGGTGGATGTTATGTTTGTTGGAACCTAAGCTTTTGTTAAACTCGGAGAGAATGAGGTTGTGATGTTGGTTAGGGAGAGAGGAGAAGTCTATTGGTGTGTTGAGAGAGGGTGTGAGGTCTTAAACAAGTAGTGCTTATTGAAAAGTTAGTTGGTGTGTGTGGCTTTCACGTCTTTGGATAGAAATGTCATAGCAGTACACAACATACGCGTTAAGGATGAAGCAGTGCTGTCTTTAGCTGTACTAGGAACATTCATTTGAGAGAGAAAAACATTTTATTTATCTTCATGCTCATTCTAATCTCTCTCATGTACAGTGTTTCAACAATTAATATAGTAGGATAATATGCACAAAACATGGGAAAATTGTGTTAACAAGATATATTGGTTTAATTAGAAATATTGTAAAAAATATTGAACAAACGCAGTTGTGGTTGTAATGATATGTTATAGGGAAGGAGATTAGGTGATAGATTATTAGAGTTAGTGGAGTTGGTGGATAAAGGGAATTTCGGCTTTGTCTCCAGTGTTGTCTCTTATTTAATTTCCCAGCCATTTTTTTAATCGCTGAACAAAAAATATAGAATAGGGAAATTATTATATGTAACAAACGCTACTTTTAGGAGTTTTGGAAATTAGTAAAAGGTTAACTATGCTGAAAACACGAACTTATAAAATTGGAACCATTTACAATCTTATTGGGCTTGAAATAAACTGTTAAAAGATTCTGCTATTGGCACCCCCATAGGTCAAGTAAAAGACCATTTTGTTCTTAAAAATACATTCTGGATTTTATAATTTGGAAATGTTTTTTTTTCTATTTACACCTCCTAGATTATATAATCCAGATTCTGGGTTATACAATCTAAGATATTTGTTTTTCTTTAAAAAAGTCATCCAGGATTACATATTCCAGTAATAATTTCTGAATTTTGTAATATGGAAATATACTCCGGAGTCTATAATCTAGAATGTATTTTCTTTAAAAGAATCTGAATTATAATATGGAAATACCTTCGAGTGGAGTGTTTACTAATTATCCATTCCAAAATAAAAATATCAATAGAATAAAAATTATCTTTTATTTTAAAAAGTATAGGGGCGCGACAAGAAGTTATAGAGGTGTATTAAGAAATAGCCTGAATAGCTTTGTAAGCTCGGGTAGGCTTCTTAGCCCAACAAAGATTAGTGATAGTAATCAAAATCCGTAATTTAAAAAAAAGGCATTCCAGATTCATGAATCCGTAATAGAATTAGACTTCCAGATTTAGCAATTCGGAAATCAATAATTTATGCAAAAATTACTTCCAGAACACCCCCTCATCCGGAAAAAAAATATATTCAATTCCGGATTGCTGAATCCGTAGCACACTTCCAGATTCCTATTTCTGATAACCACGGTATCTTTTTTCAAATAAAATATTAAGGTCAATTTCGGGATTTAGAAAATTGTGGGGGTGTAGGAAGAAAAATGTAGGGGTGCAGGAAGAAGAAGCCAAGAATATTATGTACACAATTATTCTGACTCTTGTTTAATAAAGGGTGTTTCTTCCTGCACTCCCTTAAATTTCTTTCTGCACCCAGCAATTAACAGAAGTCAACTTTCGAAAGCCCAAAATAGTTGTTTTAGATTATGGAAGGTAAAATAGTTATTCTGAAAAGGTTATTTTGGGAAAAAAATTCTCTTCTACATTTTTATTTATGGAATTGAGTTTTATGTTATTGAAATTAAATTTTGAAATTGATGAGGTGCAAGAAGAAATTTTGTTTTTTGATGAGGTACAATAAGAAGCACACTAATAAAAAATACAAAATTGTCTCTTTCAATTTTTTTTTCTCTCTCTATATATATTACAAAAACCAGAAGAATGAAAGAATTTGAGAGCTGGTTATGCATGTGGTGGGGGTTGTGGATAAAAAGGCACAGAATGCCATCATTGATAAAGCCAAGAATTGAGGGATAAATGAGTGAGGAGAGCACCAATAACACAAATGGTTGTCTTGTCATGATTAGTTGTTGAAGGTCAAACATATATACACCCCAGACAGAGCGTGGAGAAGCAGATCATGAGATTCAATCCTTCAACTCCCACCAAAAAACTTAATATTGCTACTCACTCACTCACAAACACAAAGGAAACAAATAAATATGCGTAAGCAAACAAGAAAGCAATGTTGTTGCATAGTAATCACTGATGCAAAGTGTGTAGAGACTTCAACCTCCCACGTCCAACAATATTAGTCACATAATGAATCATACATACACACTTTTACCATGCAACTTTTTAACATACCACGTATCTTGTAATTAAGTACTATGTTTCTTTGCTTGGTATCAATTACTTATAATCTAACCATTTCCAGCTTAGTAGAAATTAGTACATTCTGTGCATCTCTTTTTCATAATGATGAATAGTGTGCTTTACGGAATGTTTCTTATACAACTAATATTGCAGTTGTTATAATAGAATTGATAGCTTAGACGAGCGTGAATATATAAAACCAATAATGTTGTAGTAATAGAAACAGTACGAGCTTTGTGCATGTTTGCTGGTAAGCAATGATGAGAGAAAGTAATTTGGTGGACAAACTTGGTCCCCTTGCTTTCATGCTGGGCACTTTTGGACCACCAATTGCAACTTTCTTCTTTTTCTCCTGTTATAAACCAACCTTTCTTCCTTTATTCATCTTCCATTTCATCTTGTATCAATTGGAAACACATCTGAGGCATCAAATAAGAGAAACTTAGAGAGCTAGTGTGTGTTTGTGTCATATCTCTGATGGGGAACAACAGGTTTAAGTTGTCAGATATGATGCCAAATGCTTGGTTTTACAAGCTCAAAGATATGAGCAGATCAAGAAAGAGAAATGGTTCTCATGTTATGAAGAGTAAAGTATCTTCACCAACATCTCAAAGGTCGCTGCCAAGATATTCACACTATTTCTCCTCTGAGCCGATCAGAGCTGGTAAGCTATACAACACTCCCATTCACACCAGAGACTTGGACATGCCATTCACTGATTCACCTAGAAGGTCAGCCAAGAGAAGGACAAGGAGAAAAACCATTTACAAGCCTTCTCCCACTGTTGTTTCTTCGTCTTTCATACCAACTTCCAACTACGACTCCACTAATCATTGGATCAAACCATACCAAGTTCAGTCACCAGATTATGATGTGTCTACAGTTGAAAGCTCTTCTGAATCTGATCTCCATGAATATGCCTATTCTGAGTCTGAATGTGACAGTTTTTCTGTTCCTGATTTACTTAATGGAATGGCCTCTAATGGCAGCTGCAGAGTGAGCTCTTCCACTAATGACATCATCATTGACATGAACAACGAGTCCTTCCTTGGGAACTCTGAAAACCAAGATGGGTTTGATGCAATTTCACAGCTAGGTCTTGCTCCAATATTGACGAAGCCAGTGAAGTTTGATGACAAGGTCATTGAAGCCAATGAGTTGAGAAGTTCAACTGAATGGGATGAGCTGCAGGATGATCAGTCTTTCTCAATTGAAATTAACAAAGAGGAAGGCAATAGAACTCAAAGGAGGAGAAAAAGCAGTCATAGAAAGCCCTTCACTAATTCTTCTGGCATAAGGCTTAGAATCAATTCTCCAAAACTTGCTAGCAGAAAAATTCAAGCCTGTGCGAGAAGGAGTGTGTCATCCACTGCAAGCAGAGCTTCAAGGGGTACAAGCTTTCCCGATGGCTTTGCTGTTGTGAAGTCCTCATTTGATCCACAGAGTGATTTCAGGGAGTCAATGGTGGAGATGATTGTGGAGAACAACATCCGAGCATCGAAAGATTTGGAGGACCTACTTGCCTGCTACCTTTCCCTCAATTCAAGTGAATACCATGATCTCATTGTTAAAGCATTTGAGCAAATTTGGTTTGACTTGGCTCAACTTAGAATGTAAAGATCTTATTGCTATCCAATGCATGTTTATAGTCTTGTAACTATCACCACTCTTTTGATCAACTTCTGTTCTGAACTATTAGGATGCCAAATTTGGTATCCTCAAACAAAAAAAGTCCTCAAGTTTTGACAACCTGGAATAGCCAGGAAACATTGAATTTATCTTAAGAATCAATTACTTTTCTTGCATGTTTTTTTTTTAAAATTTTCCATGCAATGTGATAAATATATATCTAGCTGCTGATGAGTGCAAACTAATGGCTAAAAACACTTGCGGAAATCGTCACTTCCTTATCAATGTTGTCACTATTTGAGTTGTTTCTGATCTTGCATGTTATCAAATGTCAAGTAAATGCCCCTCTTTGAATCTCTAAGCATTTAAATATATCTTGATTGAGTAATAGAATATCTGAAAATGCAAAAACAGCTGGTGCAGTCCAGATCTCAATAAATTCTTTTCTGCAACCTAGCGTACCAGACTGCACAAACAAACAGAACAACAAAATGCTATAAATAGCTCTATGTATCTCTAGCTGTGTTGTTTGACAACAAATCAGTGCAGTTGTGGCAAAGTCAGTTTTGCAGCATAGAGAAGTTACACATGAAAAAACAAAATGGACCAAGTGTTCCTCAGATAAAAATATGATAATCGTAGCGCTCTAAGAAATACGTAGTAAATTCAAATTCTTTCTAGAAGAGTCATTCATTGTATAGGAAATTTGTGACACAGAATCTGTGAAGCAGATTCTTGTTTCCTTTTCACAATGGTGTTGAAAGTTGGGAGTTGTAACAGATAGAAGCGATCATACAGTCATGGTTGATAATATGTCATGAATCAGAATGGTCAACCTTGTCAATCAGATCAATGGAATTGGATATATGAAATGCACTAGACCACATTGCAACGCAGTTGGCAATTCTGCACCTTGAAAGATCTTGTAAGAAGATACATAATTATTGTCTTTAGCCTTCCCTTGCACCAGGGTCAAATATAATGGCTAGAAGGGTATGAAAAATATGTGGAACATGAAGTTAACAATAAAGGTGAAGAAATACTCATGTCAAAGTAGGTGGGGTTTAATTGGAGAAGTTAATACACCTCTAAACTACTGGCAACAATGCACCCTCTTCTAAAACATCATTATTCAACAGCAATCCACCAGTATAAAGCTTCAGGATCAAGGGACATATAATTAGCACTAAAGTTAGGTTCAAATTTGCATATATCTACAATCATAGCTTTGAAAATAACGCCATGCTGCATCTAACAACAAATGAGACAGGCAATGGTGATACACCTACACACCTGTCAAAAATGGGGTCCATCATTATAAACCTTGTTTCCTTTTTATGAACCTCATTTTACCAGAACTGAATTCTTAATTAGTACACAGATAAAAATGTTCAAAGGAATGATGCCACACTTTGGATCCAAAATTCATGATTCATAATGTTTAGTTTCTCGATCCAAGTGTTATAACGTCTACTGTGAAATTAGTTTGAAATCAATCAAGTTATCTCATTTTTAAAATGTTTTTCCAATTTTGTTTCTTACTTGATTCTCTTTTCTTAATTTATTCTCTAATTTTATCTTTTTTCATTTCTTCTTCAAAACCAAAGAAAGTCCTAGAGAAATATCTTGCTAGCATTCACTAAAATTATCTGAAAACATCCTCCTGTGACTTAGAAATTGTCAATTTTATTTCCATTTTTCATAAGAAAATTCTAAATTGAGTACTTTTATTTGAAACTTTCTCCTTTAATTAGTATTTATGTATGATTAATTGGACAAATTTGAGTATCAAATGTGGCATAAAACATAAAAATTGATTGCTATGGAAGAATGCCAACAAATAAACTACACAAGACCTGAGTTAAAATTTTTTTAGCAACATGGCCCCTTAATCTTTATAACTGAGAACAAAGTACTCACATATATTTGACAGCATGCAAATGAATGGTCAAAAAATGAGAAAGCAAGGTAAAAGAAAAACACTGACTGCACCACTTAGTTTTCATCTACAGAACAGAAATAGTACAACACGTTGGACCAGCATCCTAAGAAGACTTTTCATCTATTTTTGCTTAGCACGCTCCAGGTACATCTATACACTTAATCACATTCATCTGAACCTAAATCCCCAAACACTGCAATTATTTTTACCTATTCTGGTGGCCAAACTTTAATATTGACATTTCCTGCGTTGGAAGTCTGATAAATGAACCCAATATTTAATCAACCAGATAATTTCTCAACCTTATATAACACAAAAGGCTATGCATTACATTTATTTATTTTTCATTGTTCAAGAGACACATCTAAATGTTTTCATCTCTTACTTTTTTCCCCCTTGCCCCTCCTTGGAGAGTTCTCATTTGGAGCAGCAGATACATGATGTGACCTTTTTGTGGTAACATCACAAGGTGCCTGAAATCCAATATTTTCCACAGCACCAACTGTATTGAACAACCTTCTTTTGTTGACCTCCTCAACCAGTGATCGGTGTAACAGTTGGCTCCTTATATCAATCAATGACCTGTTCCTTGTTAATCTGTGATTATTCATCATCATCTTACTTCTACTGGTAAAAGGAACCTGTGATCCTGCCATGAGTTTACATTGGTTGAAATTGCTGAAGTCTTCGCCAGGGGAAACCTTTTTGCCCTTGCTGTGACTCTTTATGATGGGAAGTTTATCTTTTCTCAAAGAAGGCAGATTGTACTGATCTTGATGATCATCCACAGAAGAGTAATTCAAGTTGGAATATGTCCCCTGTGAAGAGCATCGTGAACTGGTATCATCATGCGAATCATCTGCAACAATAGTTTCTCATGTTACTATAGTTAAACCATTATGATTGAAGTAAAATCCTATGAAGCCATGTACTTGTTCCAACAAGGATACGTTAATGTAATTTTTTTTTTAAAATTACATAAATATATGATTGAACGTATACTATATAAATTTATAGCTACATACATTTCCTAGTCCTGTCTAAATATATTATTTCCCCTGTGAACAAGTCAATAGATTACATATTTTTCCAAAAAGCATCAATAATTCTATCCAAAAGAAGCCTACTATATAATATAGCTGTAGTTGACCAAAACAAAAAATCAGCTTTAAAAAACCAGAGGAGTAGATAAAGTCATACACGAGTTTAGTCCCTATCAAAGTATCAGAGTTGTATCATAAATATATGAGACAATTTTCTGAAAAAAATAATAAATTGGGGGCTCTCTGACACGTATTTACGTACATTGTATTTAGGTACAACATCAATTTTAGAGAATTATTTAGTTTTCATAAAAGTAAACTAAAATATTAGATTTTCATTTAGAGTTCCCTTCAAATTCTTCACAAATATTAAAACTGAAACAAGAGGGGAGTAGGGAAGTTGGTGAAAGACAAGTTATCTGGCTTTCTATACCAGCAAACCCTTTCTAAAATATCATCTGTAGGATTTCAGAACAACACCTTTCCCACAAAAATTAAAAATTGAATATGATAGAACTTCATAGAAAATAACTCCAAGAAAATGTTTGTAAGCAAATTTTAGTTTTAAGCTTATTTCATTTTTTTTTACTCATTCAAAAGTGCTTGTGAAGAAGCTTTTGCAAGTAGACTAATAGTGAATTGCTAAAGAGACTTTTTAATAGTCCAAGACCATCCCATATTCATAGTCTTGATCAATTTCTGATACATGTAGTTGAATTTTTTCAATTTATAAGAAAAATTTAATAATATTGTTATGTGAAGATTAGTTCCAACCGTAGTAGTCTTAGACAAAGGTGATTTGAACTATCTAACATTCCTTCATAGTTTGAAGGTGGTCTACAATTCAATATATGGAGCTATTAAATAAGATTCACAATATCAGCAAGGAAAAGGACCAAGCACACATACCATGGAGCCAATAATATCCACTTGACATTTCCTCAGCTTTACTGACAAAATCTGGCATTGATTCTTGGAATGATGAACTTGAAGAGAACGAGCGGAAATGATGATGAGGTGCATCATTGTCATCACAATCATCATCTATGTAACTGAATGTGTGGAAGGCATCTGAATAGCTACTTTGCCTCCTCTGGGGTAGCAGAGCAGATATCTCTCTATCAATCATATTTGCAATCTCAAAAGGTTCCCAATCAGCAATCTCCAACTCTTTCACCATCTCAGTTGCAACATCAATAGGAGTGTCATTGAAAATGTCAAAGGGAAAGAATACATTCCTAACAGAACCTACAGAAACAGGCAGCAAAATTTATTTTGTTACTTCAATATGATGATGTTTACTTATAAAGTTTAGCCAATAAAAGACTGAAGTTTATTAACAAAACATATGCAATTGTTTAGCGATCAAATGGCAAGAAGCATGTACTTTAGAGTCTTAAACAACATTAAGAGAGCTTTCCTTAAAATCAACAAACTAGATATTGTGTTGATAAAACGATCACGAACCATTCTTATCAGAAATTTGTACTTTGAGAAAGATAGTATCATCTTCAGGATTCAGTTTTCCTATCACTTTCATTCCAGTCCTCGGAAGATCATCGTTTAATTGTAGCTTCTCCATCTCAGTGGCATTTAAAAATGGCTTCTGAATTGCATATTTCGTTGCTGATGATGGATCATCAGATGCAAGAAACGGGTCAAGCAACAAATCTTTTGCCGAAGGCCTCTTTTCTGCAGGTAGCAAGCATTTTCCAATAAACCTTTGTGCTTCCATGTCTTCAATGCGGAAAAACGCCATTGGTAGTTTTCCCTGAAATATGAAATATTCTTTTTAAATAAAACACCTAGCTTATACATATCTCCAGAAACTTACACCAGAATCTGAAATTACCGATGTCACTTTCTTGTAGATTTGTGCTGGATTAGAACATTCACTATATGGATATTCAGATGTAAGCATTTCCAACACACACATGCCAAATGAGTACACATCAGCAAGTTCATTGTATTCTTCCTCGTACAATTCTGGTGCCATGAACTCAGGGGTACCTAGCATAAAAGGGGAAAATTTTAGTTGACAAAGACAAATAATAGTGTTTCTTAGTACCGGCTATGTGAAACAGTCATTGGAGCCAAAGGGAGTACCTATGACACTGTGTGCTGATTGGGATCCACGAAGAATTGCAGCAAGTCCCAGGTCACCAATTTTTACTTGTCCAAGATGACCATTGACAAATATGTTATCACATTTAAGGTCCCTGTGGATCACTGGTGGATCATGGCCATGTAGATAAACAAGACCTTGTAAGATTTGCCGAGCCCAATTCTTTATACCTTGTATGCTGACACGCTCATATTTCTTCCTGTATCTGCATGTCCATGAAAATCATCAATTATTTTTTAATGAACTCAGAATTCTCCCACCAGAAGTTAAGGACTAATCATTCAAAAATACTGAAAATAAATCAGTGCATGAAATGTAAATTGCAACTTTATGCTCTTCTATGCTTTCCATATACAAGCATAGATTTGCAAAATACATTTTAACCTCATGATTATATTATCATTTTTTATCACTTATAATTATAAGTTCACATTAGATATGAATTATTAAAAGTTCCAATAGCCTCTTTAATATCAAACATAATCCTTGTGATGACTGTTAGTCCTAGGTTGCCCACTTTTTGAAATGAACTCCATAATGGGACTGAGTAATTGGCTAATTTATAGTTGGAAAGGAAGTTAGTTACTCTCTAAGGGACCCTGATGTGAACAATTCTGTGATAAAGTTGAAGGCCCTGTTATCAACATCAATCCAAGAAGTGTAGAATCTTATGATGGACTGATGCTTGAGGGTACTGAGGAGATGAACCTCTGAGTAAAGCCTCTGCAAATCTTCCGGGGTGCGAAGTGCCTCATTGAGTCTGACTTGGTTCCATGCTACCTCAATTCCAAGAACCTCATCAATTGCTTTGTACACAGTCTTCATTGCCCCTTTTCCAAGAACATCTCCAAACTAATAATCAATAACAAACAACTTGTCTCAATCATTTATAACTGATAACACATAACTTTATAGACACAGTATTTCCTCTGCATAATTTTATACAATTACGTGATTATCTACCGAAGTCAAATAATAACTAAATAGTACTCATGGTTTAATAGATTCATACAAAACCAACAAACCAACAAACCCATACTTATTATAATACACAAAAGCAAGGCGTGTAATATATTTTTAACCCTAGGTATATCAAAAGTAATAACCTAATTCAAACAAACATAACAAATGGCTAAAGAAATGGAATGAAACACAGAGAAAGATAAAACAGGGGATTAGAACTTACCCTGCCATAGCGACCAGTTGGGTCGGTTTCCACATAACAATGTTGTGCCATGCTTGATTGTTTATCTATATGTACTAACTTGACAACGGCCTCTTATATTTGTTGAAAAACTATATCTTGTGTCCTGCAGCTTACTTTGTGCAGAGAAGAAGAAAGGGATAAAAAATATATAAAAGCAGAACAAAATTGGCTTATGATGGTATTATCCTAGATTCGAGGCTTTCCTTCATGATTTACGTGAGAGAACACCCCAAAAAATAGCCAGAAAAGTGTAGAATAGTCAATGCTCTGCATGATTTTGCCCATTTTCAGAACCGTACATGTTAAGTGGTTATAGTCCTTAGCAACCATTTGATTTTTCTAGTTTCTGTTCTATTTGAAAACGAAAGTTGCAGGTGTGAGAAAGTGGGGCAAGGTGTGAGTGATTGGATGGGATAATAAGGAGGTACTATTTAACAAGGAAGGTGACAGGTTGGTGTGAGTACTCCTTTTGGTGCAGGGGACTTGTGGCAGATAAGGGTTGAGCGCAGGGTCAGTTTTGGGCATTCACAAGGCACAAAGAATGGCTAGCATAGATAAGAGAAAGCACTAAGGCACGGAACTTGAAGAATCTGTGGACCCCCTTTGGTGTAATCATTGGTGGGTAACAGGGGAAGGGCAATAGCACAGAGCAAGAACTTGAAAAACAGAGTGGGATGATGCAGAGAGGGAAGAATTACAAAGAAGGGATGAAGTTGTGAAGGTGAGGATTTGGTGTGCTTTGAGGGTTTGTAGAGTAAATTTATAATGAATAATGGTTGGTGAAAAATGGGGTTATAATACTAATGATAGTGATGAAGAGAGTAAAAAAACAGAGCATGAAATGAGGCTCATTTGAATTACTTGGCAGTGACAACATTGTCACTGACTGGAGAAAGACAACTTCTAAAGTTTCTCTTAATTTTGACTTTATTTATTTGTATTTCATATATAATGTTAGGGTATAATTATACATCTTTTATTCATGTTCAATTATATTAATTTAATTTAATACAAATTTTTGTAATGTTTTAATGTTTCTTTAAATATAATATGTTGTTTATATTCCATTCAATCAACTCCCTAAAATGGATTATTGGCGAAAGATTTAAATAGGAAGCAGAAGATCTTAAATTTTACTCTTGCTAAAAATCTGTGTAAAGAAGTTTGAAAAAGGTATATATTTGAAATATGTGTGTATGGAACTATTTGAAATATTTTCTAAATTTTACTATTAACATGTATTATTTTAATTTTATTACATGAATAAAATCATTCAGAAATTTTATTTTCAGTTTTTACACTTTGTTACGTTTTACTTTTTTCCTTTAATTTAAGAGTCGTGTTTTTATTTTATTTTATTTGTCTTCATTTCTTTAATTTTTCATTTTCTATTTTTAACTCTTTTATTTAAATAAAAACTTAGAGAGAAAAAAATAAAAATTTCAAAATTAATGAGTGGAATGTGGAATAATATTGCCCCACCAAACTATTCTCTCTCCCTACTCCTATTCCATCACACTTTTATGGTAGGTGTAGTGTGTGTCACTCTGTAATTCATTTTCTCATGTTTTAGTGTGAAGTGAGTGGCAAAATTCTAATTTAACACATGATCAAATATGTTTTTGTTTTTGTTTATGCAAAATGAGTAAAAG
>Ga0123341_1002378_pt1 | contig 15418 bp, 8 predicted proteins | sample Turbeapinknodule_FD_89959 | JGI IMG/M metagenome (GOLD analysis project Ga0123341, IMG submission 89959) | Root nodule microbial communities of legume samples collected from Mexico - Turtle bean Mexico pink nodule | ecosystem: Host-associated > Plants > Roots > Nodule | place: Mexico: Nepantla... | reverse complement strand
CATGGGGGTCACATTTCAGTAAAAGGAATAGGAACCATTGCTGTAGCAACACATTCAGGTACTAAAACTATTACTGATGTGTTATATGTACCTAACATAGACCAAAATTTATTGAGTGTTGGTTAGTTGCTGCAAAAAGGCTTCAAGGTGTTTTTTGAAGATAACCACTGTTTGATCAAGGATGCTACAAGACCAGATTTGTTCAAGGTACAAATGAGAGGCAAAAGTTTCTCATTAGATCTATTTCAGGAGGAGCTGTCTGATCAAGGACTTCTCAAGATGCAAAAATCTGAAATAGAAGACGATCCACCAATTAAAGGCAATCAATTACTCTCTGACATATATCATAGATGTAAGGTTGCAATATGTGAACCTGTGGATCACAAAGAAGCTGCGGATCACAAAGAACCTGTTGATCACAAAGAAGTTATCAATGACCCAAAGGCAGAAAAGGCAATGGAGGAAGAGGTATATATGAGTGAGAAGAACAAAACTCGGGAGCTTGTTTACATACTTCGAGATAGAAAGGTACATCAAATGGATGTCAAGTCAACATTCCTAAATGGATTTCTTGAAGAGAAAATTTCTGTTGAGCAACCTAAAGGTCTCATTGTGGAAGGAAAAGAAGACAAATGTTATCTTATCAACTTAGGCTTTGACAAAAGTCTTTTAGAATCTGCACCTTATGTCCAATCAAAAGGTGTTGAATGGAGATTAAGCAAAGCGAGGATGAAAAAAATAAAAATTGCAGATTTGTTTACCAAGCCACTTCCAACCAACAAGTTTGAGTTCTCAAGACAGAAGATTGGAATTTGCAGTTCAAAAAATCAAGGAGAAGTGTTGGAAATTCTGTTTTTTTAACTGTTTGTTATTCTGTTTTAATTATGTTTTAATTGTTGATTTAATATTTCTAGGTAACTACTAATAAAATTAGTTAAGAGTTTGTTACTGCAGTTACTATAAATGTAATTGTTAGCAAAGATAATAAGATATCTTCCTCTGAATTATTCTAAAAAACCAACAGGGAGTAAGGAGTTGTGTTTCAATGATAATGTAGTATAGAAGTTAAGAAATGAGAATAGAGTTTATTTTGGGGATTATTGGTGGCATGGGGAGACATCTTTTAGACAAATATTTCCATGATTGTACAACAGTTATACAATTAAATGAGAAAATGTAAAGGAGGTAGGAAAATGGGGGCAATAATAGGTGAGACTGGAACTGATACTAATACTAAGAAGGGGGTGGTTTACTAGGGAGACTTCCCAAGTAAAAAATATGATGCAGTATCTGAATGACTGCATTTTACAACAAGATTATGAGGATAAGATGGATGGGAAGGGAGAAAACAATGGAAGGTATTAGATGAGATAAATATATTGTATCATGTAGATAACTTTGTATGTAAAGATTCCTATTTTTATACTATGTTATGGAATATAATAGTCGTCCCTTCAACATTATGCCTTATTTGGATGGTTGAGTTAAATAGATTGCTTATTGAGGATAATTTTGAGTAAGAGAGGTGTGACGTTAGTTAATAGGCTGTGTGATTTTAAGGATAATTTGAGTAAGAGAAGAGAGACGTTAGTTAATAGGGTGTGAGATTTTTGTGAAAAAAGGGGAGGAATCATTAGAACACCTATTTTTCTACTATAAGGTAACAAGTTTAGTTTGGTTCCTATACTAGCCAGACGTGCTCAGGTCCTCGGTCCAAGCACTTAAGCGTAGTAAACTCGGTTAGATAAAGTTATACCCAGCTCGACCTGAGGTAGGTATGGGCTCAATGGCACGTTACGAGGTCAACCCAAATGTTTGGTAGTTTGTACGAAAAACATAATTAGAGTAAAAATAAAAGAAGGAATAACTTAATTAATTAAAGCATATATCTTTTAAATACAAATAAAAGTTGTTATGAATCATGTGGCATAGCACCTGAAAATAAAGGTGCACGTTAACAAAATGTTTTACTGCTGAAATTATATTATAGCTGTTGAAATTATATTCCAATTGTTGAAACAATATTCTGATGGACGAAAGTTGTTGAAGAAATGTTTATAAAAGGGGTTTAAGATCTTGAGTAAAGGTAAGTGATTATGAACCCTATACTGATACAAAATGATAGTTTGAATGCTCTCAGTGACTTGATCGTTGGAGTGTGATCAACAAGTGAAGCCCCCTTCGTCCCAAAGCGTTCCCAGCTCGGTTCAACACCCAAACAAGGACACTTCAGATAGGAGCTCACTCCTGAATCTAACTGAGGTCAACCGACAACAGTTCCTATTCCATAAGTGGATAGGTAATAATGCTTATTTCACATAACAACCCTAACTACAATGTAACCTAGTTTTGGTTGATGGGTTTGAGCAATAAAAGGAATCAGACTTGGCAAGGTATGTGGGTAGCAATTGTATGGTGTATTTAGAATCATAGGAACAATATCATATTAGGAATAAAAAGGTTAATGGAGTAGACATATTTAGAATGGCTTAACTAAAAGTGTGGGCATGAGTGTCTAGTAAAGTTTCAAAAACGTGTTTCTCATATTTAGACCAGTGCCTTATTTCTAAAGCATGTTTATAAACTTTGAATGTTTAAAAGGAGGAAAAAAGGACAACAAAAGTTCTTATATCATCGGAGTTTGATAGTTAGGGATAAAATGTGAAGGGACTAGGATAAAACAAAGTTTATTTTTAGATACCTCTAACACATAATAGGCTATAACACAAACACAAATAACATATGCTTAGGAATGTTAGACGAAAGGATAATCTAAGAAAATAAGTATATTCAAAGCAGTAGGAAAATTGAGGCATTGTAGCTATGGACATCCAAGTTTTTCTTTTGTTTATTGTTTCAATAATTGAGCCTGACAAGGTGTGTAAGTATAAGGGTGATGGATAGGTTTCAGGTTAAGAGACACAAATTAAAATGGAAGTTAGTTATACTAAGATTGTAGATAAGGGAGTTAAATGGGTGTGTATTGGACTAAGGATATGGACGGATGAGTCAAACTAGGAAATGTTAATAGGAAAGTATTATAGAGGATGAAATTGAAGTATAGTGACATTGTTATTCCTCTAACAATTTCATTATACGTTGGGGTCAATCATGTCCAGGGTTATCTTGCATGGTGAGAAAACATTATAGCAATCGAGATATCATTTACTAGAGGTTAATCCTTTAGCCCAAAGGTTATGTACATGCTAGTTTTTAGGATGTTGTTTGAAAAACATATAAGCATTTAGTGTTTCTAGAAGTGAATTTAATGCATTTCTCCTTATAACCGTGGATAGATGCAAGAAAAAGAAGAAGGCATCTCTAACGATCTCAATAGGAAGAAAAAGTTGTGCAACGACTCCTCTCAGAACTCAGTAGTTAAAGAAATCCTTCAAGTTTAAGAAAAGACAAGAGCAAGAGATCACAAGTTCAAAAATGTTATCTATTTCATTGCTCTAAGCTCTAAGTGCCCAAATGTTCATGAGAACACTATTCATTTTCAAATAGCAAACTAGTAGAGTGATTAAACTTTATATATACGTCGTCAGACACTTGACCTCTTTAGCAAGTAACCCTTTTGATATTTGTGATCACATCTTTATACAAACCTTGTGTCTTTGGCCAAGAGTGATTTTGTTCCAAAGAATATTTGTGTTAGCCATAAGTGTCTAGGTTTCAAAGAATACTCGTATTAGCTAGGAGTTGCTAGATTTCAAATAATACTCTATCTTTGAAAATAGTGATTACATTCCAAAGAACACCCGTGTTAGTTAGAAATGTTGGGTTTGAAAGAATACTGATGTTAATTAGGAGTAGTTAAGTTTCAAAGAATATTTTTTGTCTTAGCCAGAAGGGGCTTGCTCTATAGAATACTGGTGTTATTTGGGAATGTTTGGATTCTAAAGAATACTCTCTATCTTAGCTAGGAGTGGTTGTGTTCAAAATAACACTTAATTCTAGCTAGGGAGGGTTAAATTGTGTTTTGAAAATTTTGTAGTTTTTCACTAATATCATCTATTAATAAAAAAGATTTGAGAAATCTTTGTAAGATTAATTTTAATTTTCCCTTCATTCTTTAGTTAAACATATGTGTAACATGAAATGTAAAAAATTAAGGAAAGACAAGATACTCAATATTTTTATACTAGTTTATTTGATCTCACAGACTACTGTTGAACAAGGTGCTTTGATGTTTCCAAATTCAAGTGGAAAGCTTGAAGACCTTGTCACTGGTTGTGTGTGTGTTGTTTAGTAGTCTTTGAATTGTTAATTCACCCTATAAGATGATCCAAGGTTAATTGAATCTTAATCTTTTTGAAAAGATGAGTTTTCTAAAAGAGTGTGAAATTTCAACATGTTGAATTGTCGAATCAACTGGTTGTTTGAAACTTGGTGGTTTTCAAAATGGCTTGGAAAAACTTATCTTTGTTTTGGTTTTGCTGCCAAATAGATTCAACCGGTTGTTTCGAGAAATCAATTGGTTGTTTTTTTGAAAACCTTAACAAAATTCTTTTAAGCTGTTTTAAATGATTCCAACAACTTTTGGTTTTTGATTTAACTGTTTTAACCACTTCATTGGAGTATAAAAATGTTGTTTTATGCTCCTATGCATTAACTAAGAAAGAGAGATCAATCAAAAACAATTTTCAAGATTTCAAAGAGCTTTTGGATTATCTCGAGTGTGGAATAGGATTGGGTATTGTAATTCTGATCTTTAAGCTTTGATTTACCTAGGTGTATTCTATTCCCTTCTTCTTTGACCACTGTATTTCTGTGTATTCTGGCGTGGTGCAGTTTCATAAGGTGTTTCTAGAAACTGTGTGGTTTCTCAAAAGTGGTGTGTGTTCTTGAAGGGTTCAAGATCATCACTTTTGGTGTGTGGTTTTGTAATCTAGGTTTGATTACATAGTGAATTCTCAGTGGTTAGCTAAGGACTAGATGTAGCTCTTGGTTAAAAATGAACCAGCATAAACATCTTGTGTGAATCTCTCTATCCCTACACTCATTAAACTATTTTAACTTGGTTTTTCAAATATGCTAGTATAAACAACTGGTTATTTCGTGAAAACAATTGGTTGATTTTCGGGAATCAAACTAAAATCAGTTTTCTATTTGGCTGAACAAATTTTCAATTGATTAATTCTTTATAGCTTTTAACTCTACCTTCTACCTTTGCGAAAATATTTCAAAAACAATTCACCCCCTCTTGTTTAAGGCCTCTAGTTCTAACAACTATGTCCAGTTCTTTACCAACCAGTCAGATTTAACTAACCAGTCTACTACTGCGAAGTACAATTGAGTACTCTTTAATCAAGTCACTTTTGGATAACACTCAATATTCTTGACATTAGTCACTCTTTGCTCAACACTGAGTATTCTTGTCACTAGTCACTCCTAGTCTAGCACTGAGTAGTCTTGACACTAGCCAATCCTAGTTCCACATTGAGTATTCTTCATATTAGCCTCTCGTTCCTCAACATTGATACAAGGTCTTAGTGATCAACATATCACTAGTTTTTGCTCACTAGAGAGGGTAGTTTCTTTCAATATATACAAGTTTTGAGCTCTCTCTGCTAGTAAGAAAGAATGAACATGAACAATGTTCTTACAAAGCTTTAGGGCACACAAAAATTTCAGCAAAGTTTCCGCACTTACAAAATATGGCTCACTTTCTTATGTTCTTTTCTTTGAAACATGTTTTCTTTTAGGCTTTAGAAAAGTAGTCATTGCATTTCTTTTTGTGATCATTTAGTAACTTTTAACTATCTTCGTTGTCTTGTTTCTTCTTTTGTTATCGTCTTATCAAATCTTATGTTGAGAATCATTAAATGCATGAGATGGATCATTACATTCTCTATTTTCTTTATGCAAATATCTGATAGCTGGAAATACTTATCTTCCTTGATAGTAGATCATTTTATACCAAATATTGGTTAAAAGTGCAACGTATAGGATAGATAGTTAAGCCAAAGTTGAAACTAGTCGTGCAAGAGAAGTTGTAGTCATTTCAGCTTTAGCTCATATCCTAAGATATTTTTGAATGTTATTGGCACATATCTTCTTGGGATAGATATAGAGATATTATACTTTTCTTCAAACTTAAGCTTTGAAATATTTTTCAACCTGTCAGCTTGCAATCTTGGTTCCTACTTATCATTTGAGTGATCTTCAATTAACAAGCGAAGTGGAACTTAGTTCTATAATTTTTCAGACAAAGCATATGCATTTTGTTTCTAAACAACATATGTCAAACACATTTGCTACATGTATTTCAAGCACTAGACTTGTTGTTTTTAAGAACATAATCAAAATATTTAGGGTGTTGTATTTTTTTCTAACAATCTCCCCTTTTTTTATGTTGCATAAAACAACACATGTGAACATGAGTAGATTATAGCATCATATAAAGAAATCAAAACAAGAAGGATTGATATGGTTGGTCTTTAATTTCTTATGATGAACATCTACAATCAATTCAATACTCGATCAACAGGCGATGCTTATGGGTTGCTACCCGTTAGATTGTGCATCTTGAGAATTCCATAGGCTCATTTTTGGTCTTCTTCTTTTATCTTCTTGGAACTCTTGGAAAAATTTCCTTACTTCTTTTTAAAGGATCCCTTCAGATGGATATTCGTCTAATGATATCTTTTTCTTCTTTTAAGCACGAGTTTTCCTTACTCCATCTCCATTTGTCTTCTCTTCTTAAGACATTTTGCCTTTGATCTCTCCCCCATTTTTAAGCATCATAAACAAAGGGGTGGTTTTGTTATGGGTATAACACCATATAACAAGTGGGTAGCCAAACTATAAAAGTTTTTTTTTTTTAGTAGAGGATAATGACATTTAGTTTGAATTGTGCATATTTGAGCACTGAAGAGAAGGTAATGTTAACAAATGGTATGAATGGAAGGGTGTTGACATATTGAATATGTTTCTCTTCTAGTTCAAGACCACTTGTATAGTTTTCACAAAACTTATATCTATTGAAATAACATAAGTCAAGAGACATCCAAAGGTCTAGGTCTTTCACCATGTGAGATGTCATCATATTGTGTGTTGGTTGACATAAAGACTCTCTATTCAGATCATAAGGTTCTTCATCTTCATATTTGTCTGAAAATACCTTTTTACCCTTATAAAAGTGAAAGGGTGCTTGCGTGTGAGGATGATCTATTGTAAGCTTGTAAGAGGTATAAGGAGTGAGGCAGTAGTGCACTGAGGCAAAAGCAAAACAATTACTTTTCAAACGATCTTGGTTCTTTTGGAGGACTCGTTGTCTTCATAGCCCTTTTTCATACATTCGATGTTCCATTATTTGTATCATGCAAATGTCTTCATATTCCTCCCATTTATTAAAATCCTCATTTATTGAAAGATTTTTAGGATTAATGGGAACAATCCATGGAACGGATTGAGGCTTCATTTGCTTGATCTATGATGTGATGATTTGCATGGAGTGAGACAAGGAAATTATCTGGATAAATCTTAGAGGAGCACTAAACAAAAGATCTAATGAAGGGATGGCTTGTTGTTCCCATACGTCATACCATTCTAGAAACACAGTTCAATTTGAGGATGAGTACACCATAATAAGGTTGGTGTGACACAGAAGAATGTTGGAACAAGGTAAAACATTTTGATGCATGGCTCTCTTTTAATACATGTGGAGAGCATGTATCTCTGATCCACCTTTATCCTTGGAACACCAACACAAGCAAGCTTAATGGTAGAGTAATATTTAAGAAGATAGTCTATCTTAGCCTTGGATATGTTGGATAAGGTATTCGCTTTGACATTTTCAAGTTGTGGATTCATACACTTTCTTTTGGAACTACCTTTCTTCTAGAGAGAAACTGTTTTCCCTTAAGATGCCATTTACTTCTTCTTTAGTTCTGAATGAAGAGTGGAGAACCTTCCCTTTTAATGAAATTTAAGACTTGCTTCCATTTTGCATTCCTTTCTTTGTGGGAGATCATGCCACCTTCAACAATCAATATGTTTTTCCTGCCATGTTCCTTTGATAATCGGTGCTTGGAAGAGCGAACATATGGATACCCATCTAAATTTGTTCTTAAATCATTTAATTATCATTGACACATTTCAAAGTGTGAATTAGAAAGATAGAGTTTAAGTTTTGAGTGCATAACACATAAATGGTTAGTACTATATAGATGATGGATCGTCTAACCAATAAGTCATCTACAAATTTGATCAAGTTCAAATTTATTTTAATAAAATTATATCTTTCAATAGGTAGGGATTTGGTGAAAAAAAAAGTTCACTTGAGATTTGTCTTAATAAATTTTAAGTCAAAAGTTTTTTTCTGGACATAATCATGAATGGAGTGATATCTCACTTCTACATGCTTAACCTTTGAATGCTAGAATGGGTTCTTAGATAAATTGATTACATTAGCATTATCACAATGTGCATGCATAATATTTTAAAAACTAGAGTAACCCTCGAGTTAATACTTAACCTATAAAGTTGAGAACAAAAACCTGCAACTAAAATGTATTATGCTTCAGTTGTGGACAAAGAAATTAAGCTTTATTTATTGCTTCCCCAAGATATATGTGACATGGTCCAAGGAATTGACAACTTCAACTTGTGTTTTTCCTCTCAACATGATCTCTAGCACAATTTGCGTCACAGAACCCTTCTAAGTTGAAATTAATATCTTTCTTGTAACACAAACATAGATTAGTGATTCTCACAAGATATCAAAAGATTTGTTTAATAGCTTAAGATGAGATTCCTTAGGATATGACTTAAATTTTGCAGATAGGAAAATGTTATGTGTAATGTCAAGCTTACTGGAAGTAAAATAGTCTATAGATATAATCATACCTTTGTAGATCATCTTACCTATTTTCTTACCATCTTCATCCTTACTTAGGATTTTAGATGCACGTATTGGAATCTTGCTTTATGTATGACATGTTGAACTTTTTCAACATCTCCTTTATTTAGGATTTTTGTATATGAATAATGATCTCTCTTTCTCCTTGACAAATTTGGAGCCCTAAAAAGAACTTAAGTTCTTGCATTATGCTCATATCAAATTTTCCCTACATCAACTTAGAAAACTCCTTGCACAAGGATTCGTTAGTAGCACTGAAGAAGATATCATGTACGAAAACTTGCACTATTAAAATGTTTTGATTGCACTCTTTCTTGAGTAAGGTATTATCAACCTTTCCCCTTTCAAACCATTATCTATAAGAAAGCTCCTCAATTTGTCGTACCAAGCTCTTGGAGCTTGCTTAAGACCATATAGAGCCTTTTTTTAGTTTAAAGACTTGGTTTGAATTGGATGTATCTTTGAAACTTGGAGGTTTTTTTACATAAAATTTCCCTTCAATAAACCATTTAGAAAGGAACCTTTCACATCCATTTGATATAATTTTATGTTTTTACAAGCAGCAAAGGCTAATAATATTCTTATTTCCATAAGATGCACAACTGGAACCAATACTTTAATAAAGTCTATACCTTCTTACTAATTAAAGTCCTGTGCTACCAATCTAGCTTTATTTCTTACCACTTTGCCTTCTTTGTCTAACTTGCTTCTAAAGAACTATTTGGTACCAATTACACTTTGATCAGATAAAGGTGGCACTTAAATCTAGACATAATTTTTGATAAATTGATTCAACTTTTCCTTCATGGCTAGAATCAAGTCTTCATCTACCAATGCCTCTTCAACATTTCTGGGATCAATCTACCATGGCCATTTTAGCTTCATTTCAAAAAGAAGATCTAGTTGTTACACCATCATGTCTTTCTCCTAAAATTTGTTCATATGGGTGAAAGGAAACATATTTCCATTCCTTCTTAATGACCTATCTTGAGTAGGATGGCACCAAAGGTCCTTCGTTTGATATGTCCTTTTTTTTGTAGCTTCACTTTCATCTGATCCCCTTATTGAATCTATAGATGGATCAACAACTTTTCTTTTCTCAATTGGCTTAGTAAGATGAAAATCTGAAAATTCATCTCCAAGATCTAATTGTTTCATACCAGTTTGAGAAACATCCTCAAATTTGACATTTATGGTTTCCTCTACAATCAAGGTTCGAGAGTTGTACGCTTTATAAACCTTTGATTTTTTTAAGTAATCGAGAAATGTTCCTTTATCAACCTTGGAGTAAAACTTTCCAATTTGATCTTTAGTGTTGAGCATATAACAGATGCAACCAAAAGAATGAAAATAACTTATGATGGGTTTTCGATTTCTCCACAATTCATAGGGAGTTTTTTCTAAAATAGGTCTCATCAATATTTTTGTTTTGTACATAGCAAGCAGTGTTAAGTGCCTTTGCCCGTAAGTGCTTTGGTAAAAGGTTTCTACAAAGCATGGCCCTAACCATTTCTTGGAGATTTTTGTTCTTCCTTTTCACAACCTCATTCTGCTAAAGTGTTCTCAATGAAGAGAAATCATGGTCTATACCATTTTATTAACATAACTTTCAAAATTCTCCATTTTCAAACTTAGTTCCATGGTCACTTCTAGTGCCAGAGACAAAGTAACCTTGCTCAATTTGTACACTTTTTGAACAATATTTCAAAGACATGGAATGATTTACTCTTGTAGACTAAGAAAAAAAACCCATGAATATCTAGAATATTCATTGACGATGACTAGCCCATATTACTTTCCAACTAAACTCAAGGTTCTCGTTAGATTAAATAAATTTATATGTAGTAGTTTAAGAGATTTAAAAGTGGAAATACATTTTTTTTTGTTTAAAAGAGCTTTTTAATTTTTTTTTTCTTTTCTAACAAGCTTCGCAGAGAAGATGAGTTTTCCAAGAGAGGTTGGGTAAATCTCGATCAAGATTTTTCTTCAAAAGTTTTGAAATATATTTTAGATTTAAATGCCCCAATTTTATGTGTCAAAGCCATCTCTCATCTTCTTTATATTTTAAGCAAACAACCTTTTGTTTACTTAAATGCAAGAGATCAATATCATAGAAATTGTCTTTTCTTATGGCTGAAAAGATAGTTTGTCCATCAGATGATGACAGTATGCAAGTGTTCTTGTTGAAAGAGACTGTATAACCACTACCACATAATGGACTTATGCTCAAAAAAATATATTTTATTCATTCCACATATAAGACATTTTGAATACATAGTACGAAGGATATACCTATTAATCCAATATTTATTATCTTACCTTTTTCGACTCCATTGAAGACTATTTTTTTTCCTTCAAGTTTTTGGAGGTTTAGGAATGTACACTTGATGCTCGTCATGTGTCACAAGCATCCATTGTTTATGAACCAACTTTGTTTATGATATTTTTTTCATACAACAAATCTATAATGGGGAATTATGAGCTTTTTAGGTACTCAAATCATTTTGGGTCTTTTCTTATTAATTATGTGTAATTGTTTTCTATGCCTACATTTTTTATGTGTATGTTTATATTTTCCACAGTTCTAACAATTACTTTTAAAAGATTTCGTAAAAATATTTTTCTTTTCTTTGGTCTAAATCATATCCAAGTTCAGACTTATCAGATGTGTGTCTAGATTTTCCAAAGAGAAGAGAACTTTTAAACTCTTAACAATTTTTTAAAATCAAGCTTATAGAAGTTTCTTGTCTTTGCAACAATTCTAATTTTTTAGTATCTAATTTTTTGTATGTTCAAGAGATAATATCCTTTCATTGGTTGTAACTTGATCCCTCTTAAGTTTATCACTTCCCAAACTTAGAGCCTAGAATTTTTTTTTGAGCGCAAGATCATTTTAGAAATAGAATTACAACTAGTGAATAGATTGTTGAATAAGGTGCTTTGATGTCTCCAAATCCAAAAGGAATGCTTAAAGACCTTGTTGTTGTTTGTGTGTGTGTATCTAGAAGTATTTGAATTTGTTAATCTACTCTTTATGATGATCCAAGGTTAATTTTATCTTAATCCTTTTGAAAAAGATGTGTTCCTAAAGAGTGTAAAAATTCAACATGTTGAAATGTCGATTCAATCGGTTGTTTTACACTTAGTGGATTTTGAAAAAGGATATGAAAAGCTTGACTTTGTTTGACTTTTCTGTCAAACCAATTCAACCGGTTGTTTCGAGAATTCAACTGGGTGTTTTTCTAAAAACCTTAACAGAATTCCGTTAAGCTGTACCAATTTATTTTAAATGATTCAAACTGCTTTTGGTTCTTGAATTAAATGCTTTGACCATCTGTTTGGAGTATAAAAAGGTTGTTTTACGCTCCTAGTCATTAACTAAGAAAGAGAGATCAATCAAAATAAGTTTTCAAGATTGCAAAGTGTGAATAGGATTGTCTTGTAATTTTGGATTGTAATATTTGATTTTACCCAAGTGTATTATATTCCCTTCTACCTTAATCATTGTATTTCTATGTGATTTGGTGTGGTGTAGTTTCAAAGGGTTTTTCTGGAAACTATGTGTTTTGCTAGAGTGGTGTGTGTTCTTGAGGGGTTCAAGATCATCACTCTTGGTGTGTTCTTTGTAATCAAGGTTTGATTACTTAGTGAATTCTCAGTGGTTAGCCGAGGATTGGATGTAGCTCTTGGTTAAGAGTGAACCAGTATTAACATGTTGTATGAATCTATTTATCCTTACACTCTTTAAACTACTTTAGCTTTGATATTATAAACTTATGGTATAAACAACCGGTTGTTTCGCTCAAACAACTGGTTGATTTTCTGGAATCAAACTAAAAATGGTTTTATAATTGGCTGAATAATTTTCTAATTGATTGATTCTTCATTGTCTTTCACTCTACCTTCAATACTTGCGAAAATCTTTCAAAAATAATTCACTCCCCTCTTGTTTAAGGCCTATAATTCTAACATAAATCTTCAAAACATATATCATTATACTCATCTTCATCAGACGATAAACTTGACGTATCAAATGCAATGTCATGATAGAGATCAAGTTTGGATGGTACCTCTTTTGTGTCTACCATAAGACAAATGTTAGCATGTTCATTTGTGCTAGAGTCTAAAGTAGCCATCAAACTTTATTACTTAGGTCATGCTTGCTCCTTAGCTTGGGAAATTCATCTCTCACATGTCCATGATTGTTGCATTCAAAGCAAATGATGTCATGTGAAGAGTCTTCATCCTTTTGTCTGTATGATTCTTCTTTTCTTTTAATAGGAAATATGCTATTACCTTGCCCTCTTCTTTTAATAAATTGCTTAAACCTTTTGCATTGATTGAATAATTTGACTCCTCTCCATATACATTTCCCTTGTTTTCTCTTTGCTTGGTGACTGTCTATTTTGAGAAGGATTTAGCTTGTATTCCTTTCTCTACCACGGTCACAACTTTCTTTTGTTCGTTGTCCTACAAGAAAACTTCATGAAGTCTCAGAATCCTAAAAGGCTTTTCCCACGTATGCTTTTTCAAGTCTCCAGCCTCAGTGATGGCTGATGTTTTGGGTTCCCAAATCTTGGACATGTTGTCTAACAACTTCAAACTTATATGTTTTGTGGAGAAGCTTTGTCCAAGTTCTTATAAACAACTTAGAAGAATCTACATTCCTTTAAACATGTCATCCACGCATTCTTCGTCCTTCAAGGTGAAGGATTCAAATTGACGAGTACGAGTGGTCGCTTTTCAAAGTTGAACATCTTCATTTTCTTCATGGTTGACCACTAAAGAATCCCATACCTACTTTGTAGTCTTTAATGTGTGCACTTTTGTTGAACAAAATGTTTTGATGTCTCCAAATTCTCGTGGAAAGCTTGAAGACTTTGTTGTTGGGTGTGTGTTGTCTAGTATTTTTTAACTTGTTAATTCACTCCTTAAGATGATCCAAGTTCATTTGAGTCTTTACCTTTTTGAAAAGATGGGTTTTCTAAAAGGGTGTGAAATTTCAACCTGTTGAAATGTCGAATCAACAAGTTGTTTGACACTTAGTGGTTTTTAAAATGGTTTGGAAAAGCTTTGTTTTGTTTTGTCTTTACTGTCAAACAGAATCAACCGTTTGTTTCGATAAATCAACTAGTTGTTTTTATGAATACCTTAACGAAAAATTATTTCAATCGATTGCTTTGGAAAACAACTGGTTGTTTTCGTAATAGAATTTTGTTAAGTACTTTAAATTGTTTTAAATGATTCCAACTGATTTTGATTTTTGATTTAACTGCTTTGACCACTTGATTGAGGTTATATAAAGGTTGTTTAACGCTCCTTTATATTAACTAAGAAAGAGATATTATCAAAAATGATTTTCAAGATTTTCAAAAGCTTTGGATCATCTCAAGTGTGGAATATGATTGAGTTTTGTATTTTTCTGAACTTAAGCTTTGTATACTCAGGTGCATTCTATTATCTTCTCCTTAAACATTGTATTTTTGTGTGTTCTTTCTGGAAACGGTTGTTTTTCCAAAGAGTGATGTGTGTTCTTGAGGGGTTCGAGATCATCACTGTTGGTGTGTGTTTTGTAATTTAGGATTGATTACATAGTGAATTCTTAGTGGTTAGCTGAGGACTAGATGTAGTTCTTGGTTAAAAGTGAACCAGTATAAATATGTGTGATTCTCTCTATCCCTACACTCATAAACTGTTTTAAATTCTACTGTTATAAACAATCGGTTATTTCGTGAAAACAACTAGTTCTAGAAATAACCTTTAGAACAAAATTTTTCTTTAGTTGAACAGAAAATCAATTGGTTGATTTTTCAGAACTTTTCACTCTACCTTCATACTTTGCAAATATCTTTCAAAACAATTCACCTCCTCTTGTTTAGGCCTCTAATTCTAACAACTTTGTTATACTCATTTTTTTTTAAAATTGCATAGATATGTGTATAATACCTTGCTTTGTTGTTGAGTTGCATCTTGTTGTAGTCTTCCTCACCCCAATTCTCTTGTGAAGATGTGCTTTTTATATTCCCTTTAATAATGATCTGCCACAATTGATAGTGTCTTAATTGTTTGAACATCTTCATTTTATATATTTTGAGGATAGAAAATTTTCAAAAAAAAAAACACGAGATTTAAATAGTGAAGCTCCTCAACAACTAGTTGTAGTTCCATACTAATCAAATAATTTTTTTCCTCAAACGCTATTAGGGCGCTCTTTAGATACTGAACTTTAATATCAATTATGAAATACAATATTTTTTACCACCAAGTCTTTATGAAATACCATTTATTTAATTATGGAATACAATTAAATAATTAAATTAAATTATACATTAATATAGAGGTTCACAATGATTATGCATCTAGGCATTAGATTATGTTATAAGATCGAGAAAGATAATCGACTATGTCTATAATTAATTATGCATCTCTGTAGTTACGAAGAATTTAATGGTTATGATTTTGCACCATTTTAATCAATACAAAATTATAATAAATTGTAAGTATACTAGAAATAACATATTATTATATATAAAAATATCCACAGTTAAATAT
>Ga0123341_1002377_pt1 | contig 15419 bp, 16 predicted proteins | sample Turbeapinknodule_FD_89959 | JGI IMG/M metagenome (GOLD analysis project Ga0123341, IMG submission 89959) | Root nodule microbial communities of legume samples collected from Mexico - Turtle bean Mexico pink nodule | ecosystem: Host-associated > Plants > Roots > Nodule | place: Mexico: Nepantla... | reverse complement strand
TTTTTTCTTTATAAAATTGTGTTAAAACGATGTTAAATTATCTAAAATTCAACCTATATTTATTGAATTAGACACTTCATCGATACGTATTCTACAAGTGTGTCGTATGAGTGTCTAACGTGTGTTCGATTTAAGAGACCCGTCCAAATCTCATAGTTGATAATTGATAGCAATAATAGAAAATCATAAAAAAAATATGACACATTTTTTCCTTCAGATTTAATGAGTTGATATAATTTATTAATTTTTTAACTAAATATTAGCATGACCCATAATTAAATATGACATTATTGTTGTTAGTTTTAAGGATGAGTTGTTTATTTTTACCTAGTGATTGTAAAACATGGTTGGCTGGCGGTTAAAAATTGACCTGAGTCACAGAGACGCGTCGGTGGTGGTTAACCGTAGGTTTAATGTTAAGGTAGAGAGAGAAACAACCGAACAACCGCTTTGTGTCTTTGCACTCTCTCTCTCTTTTTCTATAAATGTTTTATGCATAGCACAACCCATTTTGACATAGCTAAAAAAACAACACAAAAAAGGAAGAAACTTGATAGAAGAAGACAGGGCAGAGCTGCAGCCGAGAACACCCATGGCTGAATCTGTTTCAGTGGACATGGAGGTGATCTTTCTAGGCGGAAAGGTTTCTTCTTTTCTGCCTTTTTCTTTCTAGTTCTAAACTTTCTTCTAATGGGTACATTTCTCTCCATTAGCCTCTTCCAATTTCTCTTTTCACGACACCCCTTTTGCTCAAGAGTTTTTCCTGAAGAACCCTTAACAACACTTTTGCATAATTGGGAATTTTTTAGTTGATCAATTCAGCTCGAGGGTGATTTTGTTTTCCTTCTCTTGTTGTATGTTTTGCATCGCCAATCCATTGGGATTATGGAGATTTTAACATGTCAGGTGGCTGATCTTCACATTCCATATATCATATATGCCTCAGAGTTTTGTGAATTGTGATTGTCCTTCTTTACATTGAGCTATTTCGTATTTGATCTCTTGGATTACCATTTTGAATTTCCGTTTTTTGTTTATTTATTTTGAGCTTTTATCAGGCTTCTCATACAATTAAGTGTGCCAACATGGATTTAGCGAGTTTTGGAAGAAATGGTTTTTACCTTTGCATTTGCAGCATTGGATGCGGTTCAGATGATATGGGAAATTTTATTGTTGTTTTCCTTTTCATTTTATTCTTCTTTTTTTGTTTTTTTTAGGTGGGGTCAAGGGTTCTTCTTTTCTTTTTCTACCTCATGTATTTTATATGATGATGTTCATCGCTTTGAAGGAATTGGATCCTTTGTGGTTTGGCTTTTCTGTCTCATCGGTTCTCTCAAAGTGCATTACAGTCTATAAGAATCATCGCTGTGCCTTTCTTTCTTAGCTTTTGATCATTATTGTACTTGAGCCAATTCTATCTGTTGCTTTGTTCTTTATATACGTATCGGTTATTTATTGGATTAGGTAAAGTCGTTTTTTATATAACATTTTAAGATACTGTCCTCATTTCACTACCTTTACCTTGTTTTGTTTATTGAAGATACAATGATTGCAATCTGGCAGTACTTATATCATTTCTCTTTTTTTTCAAACTCAATTGCTTGTTAGTTTGGGTCATCCAAAAAGAGGGGTAGGGGCACATGGGCAGCCATGTTAGTGAATAAATAATTTAGAGAAGTTTGACACAGTTTTTCATTACTTGGATGGAGTACATACAAAATAAAGGATATCCTTTGCTTTACAGGGACGTTCTTTATCACTAGAAAGTTTGCTTCAATTTTTGTGCATCTTTGCCCCACTTTCTTTTCTTCTTTTTTTTGTATTTTTGCCATACACTTACTTCAGAATATTATTTTAGGAACATCATATTCGAACGGGCTGTGGTTCTGTATCTGTTATAGTATGTGGCGATCAAGACAAACCACCTCTGATCACTTATCCAGATGTAGCATTAAATTGTAAGTGGAGTCATTTTCATTTTTCTTGTGACCACATTACTCTTGTTTAAAATGCAAGAATCATTTTTTCCCCTGCTGTTCTTAAATTTATTGCTTAGTTCTTTGTGAGCATGTTAATGGTTGTATGGGTTTATGTATGATGAGGCATTGTCTTATTTATTTCATTGTATTGAGGCAGATATGTCTTGTTTCCAAGGATTATTTTTCTGTCCAGAGGCAGCTTCTTTGCTTCTTCACAACTTCTGCATATATCATATCAATCCCCCTGGGCATGAGGTTTGTAAGTTTTCCACTTAAATGCAATTTTTATTGCATTTAAAACTGAATATTATTATTTACATAGTTTGTGTGGAAATTCCACAAGAGTTTTTGTAGTTGGGAGCTCCAGCAGTTTGTCCCGATGATCCAATCCCTTCTGCTGAAAACTTAGCAGATCAAATAATTGAGGTTCTGAACTATTTTCGGTAACTACGATATAATTACTCTGCTCTTTTAGTATTGTTAGCTTTCATTTTTTGAAACTGTTCCATATACACATCCATTATAGAAAGAGACAGATCACTTCTGGTTCTTTTCATAGTTATGCACTAAAGTTGAAAGGGAGCAAAAGAAATCTAATTGTGTGATACATTTACTGATTGCATGAACTATTTCCTTGTCCAGGCTTGGTGCAGTGATGTGTATGGGAGCATCAGCTGGGGCTTACATTCTTTCGCTATTCGCCGTATGTACATTATTGGAATTTGAAGAGAGGGGGGCTGTTTAGCCATTTCTTAGTAGCTTTTTTATTTAAAAAATTATACATGATATATTTTAATACAAAGCCAATCTTATGTTCTGTTATTTTGCCTATTTCAATGCAGACAAAATATAGGGAGCGTGTTGTTGGCTTAATACTTGTATCTCCCTTGTGCAAAGCTCCTTCTTGGACTGAATGGTTTTATAATAAGGTTTCTTTAAAATGCCTGCAGTTTGTGCGCTCACAAATTCTCAGGTTTGATAACTTTACTAAACTGAGACTGCTTTTAATTTTAGGTGATGTCAAATTTGCTATATTTCTATGGTGTGTGTGGTGTGTTGAAAGAGTGTCTCCTCCAGCGCTACTTCAGCAAGGTATTGTAATGCAAGGATCTTAGCCCTCTTCTATTTCCTCGTTTATTATGTTACAAGTTTTCATGGCCAACATTAACAGGAAGTTCGTGGTGATGCTGAATTCCCAGAATCAGAGATAGTTCAAGCTTGCAGAAAAGTATGTGCAAAGTTAATTATTTTCTCTTTATTTCCTTGCTCTTTATTCTTTTCTCTGCTGCATTTACCTCACTCTGGTTCTTTCTCTCTATTTGATTCCAGCTACTAGATGAGAGAAAGAGCATCAATATCTTTCGGTTTCTTCAGGCTATTAATGAGTAAGATCTGCTTGGATAAATCTCATAAGAAAATAAAGAATATAAAACAAATTGAGTTTCTTTCTAGCTAAAATCAAATTAAGTACTTCTGTTTTTAAAAGGTTAGATGTAAGATCTTTTATAAAGTTTGATTTTATTTTGAGAGAAACCCAATTCACTTTCACCTACTTATTTTCTTCTCCTAGTGCTTGTACTTTTTTAATGTGGATATGCCTTTACTCAACTGAGTTAGCACATTTATGTTCTCCAAATTCGCTTGCAAACTTGCAGGAGACCTGATATAACAGAAAGATTGAAGAGATTAAAATGTCGTACACTTATTTTTGTTGGGGACAGCTCTCCTTTCCATTCTGAGGCTCTTCATATGACTTCAAAACTTGATAAGAGATACACGGCCTTGGTCGAGGTAAGTGGAAGAATGTTCGTCATTACATGTAACATGAATGTACATAACTACTATATACATACATGCACAGACATAAATATATTTAAATGGTTTGTCATTGGATTTGTGAGTTTCCCCAACATATTTTCCTGGTTAACTTTATGATTCTGTGAACCTAACCACTGGTTGATTATGATAACAAATTGTGAATGCATGCATTGCATAATGTCATTTATTATGTGGAAAAGCATTGATAAGTATGCATGAAGCATGTTTGAGAGTGGATTGATCTGGCAGGTCCAGGGTTGTGGATCAATGGTTACAGAGGAACAGCCACATGCAATGCTGGTTCCTATGGAGTACTTTCTAATGGGATATGGGTTGTATAGGCCATGCCATCGCAGTGGCAGCCCAAGGAGCCCTCTCAGTCCATCTTGCATCTCTCCTGAGCTTCTTTCCCCAGAGAGCATGGGATTGAAACTAAAGCCTATAAAGACACGTGTTTAACTGCAACTTTGATGAGGAGGAGCTACACACATTTGCATATGTACTTTATAGCAGCCTTTCTTCTTCTATTGATTTTTCTAAATTTTTTATTGTTTGAGATGAATAGAGAGGAGATGGCGGGTTGTAGATATAGAAAGGGATATTCAGAATCCCTGGAAGTGAATTAATATATACATATATATATATATATGTATGTATATATATGTATGTATATATATTTAGGTATAATAATAATATATTTGGGTTCGTTACACTTGTAGTCAGTCACAAAGGAACCACGGAGCTGTATATGATGTACATTCCATATGGACTCCAAATTCATTTATGGAGATGAGCAATCAATAACCCATTCAGACTCTTTCATTTTAACATCTTTCCCAGAGCTTCAAATCTTCTTCTTTTTCTCACTTTCACACACTTAACAACCATGTTCATTCTTGCATTGTTTTTTTCTTTGTTACTCCACTAATTCAGTGTTAAAAAGAGGACTTTCAGGGTCAATGTGAAAAAGGGTTACTCTCTTACAATGCAGTGAAGGAAGTTTGTTGAAACATTTCTTTCGAACAGGATTGTGTTTGAAGGAAAATAATGAATAAAGGGTATTATTTATATAGAATAAATAAAATGTTAAAGTGAAGGACCAAGAGTTACAGAGTCAATTCCTTCTGATTCTTATAATGTGTCACGCCACCAATTTTAATCATTTCAAGTTCATTTCTTAACTTTTCAATTTCTGACATTTTTTGTACTTACGCTACTAAATTCTTCAATATCAAGACTTCATTGTTTAAACTTGAGGTAGTAAGCATAATACTTCAATTCATCAAAGTAAATTCTTCAAATCTAGAATTCAATTAAATGGAAAAACAGTTTTTATCAGTATGCTCAAAACAGTTATTTAGAGCTCCCCTGCCACTGCATTAATTAAAGATTCGGGCAGTTTGGAAGATTCTCTAATTTTTTTCACCAAAGATATGCTAACCTTTTACCAAAAGATCCTTTTCAGAGTACAAAATTGCTTCATTTATGCAGCTTCATTTGAAGTTACATGCATATCTAGATTACCAAAAGGCAAAAGCAAATAAAATGTAAGGCACACAAAGAGGAGAATAATAGGAAAAAGGCCTCTGCGGATACAAATTTCAGCCTTAATATCAGACATTACAAACATAATATAATACAAAAAGAAAACTAAGCAGCTTCTTAAGAAAGTTCAAGTGCAATTGCAATGTAACTGCACCAAAAACTCGTTAGAGCCTGCCTGAACTAAATTAGCAAACCCGGAAACACAATGCTGACAAAACTGATGAGGCTGCACACTTCTCACGCATTGAGACCTCACATGATGTAAAGGATCCCCAACTACATCACAAAAAGGGACTGTGGTAGCTATCTAGTTGGAGTAAGTAAATAACATGGTTGTGGCTTTAACACTGATATCAGTATGTTATTCTAGCTTATGCATCTGTATCTGAGATCGGGTCCTCAACTTCACTCTCACCACTTGAACTATCATCTGCGGTTGAAGTCCTGGCTTTGACTGGCTCAGAGTTTTGATGGAGATCATATTTGACAAATTTAATTTTCTTTTCACTGTGTTTTCCTTTTCGTTTCCGATCGGGTAACTTCATAGTTTGGGCAGCAGCTACAAACGCATCACTAATCAAGTTGTTTTGCTTATCATCCTCACCTGCATTTCCCTCTTCCCCAGCATTATCAACATAAAAAAGGTCACCATCTGCTATCTTTCTCTCCAAGTTACTTGCAGGGTGCTCGGGTTTGGAAATATCAAGACCTGATGTAGCATGGCTTTTTAAAATATCATCATCTTCAAAAACTCTGATCCCTCGGTTCTCAAGGCTCAGCAGCCAATCTATTAAGTAGATTAAACAGTGAATAAAGAAAATATTTTAGGTGTATAATGCATTGAGCACCATATCTGATCAGAAATATAAGTTGCAGATCTACTTACGTATAAGAGCTCTGGGAGAGGATCCATTAGCTTTGCCTACTTTTTCCTCCAAAACATTCTGGCTTGTAACCCATTTAACTATTTGCAATGGCAATCCAGAAGCAGAAAATGCCTTGATATAAGAGATAGCTCTATTCTGGTCACCAAGTCCCCTATATTGATACAGAATTAGAATTTACACCATGTAAAAAAATGAGAGAACTATATACACATAATACAATAATTAATTCCTCATAGTATCATACCTAAAATACTCCACAGCCCCGTGAGTAGCAACCAATCTCGTCAAGGTGAGGTTTTTTATGTACTTGACATTTGAATAGAGGAAAGGGTAGTCCACCAATAGTACAGCATCAAACAAAACTTTCCTTGATAGAATTTCATCTTCAGGTTTCTGCACGGACAGAGATAGAAGGAAACACCTTTTAGAATCCCAACATTCTGATGAATGGACCAAGGAAATAAACAAGGGTAAGTGTAAAACTATGAAAAGTTTGATTGTACTAGCAATAGCCGTGGTCTAAAATTATGGTGTTGGACTGTTGTGCAATGGAAATGAGAACAAATACCCTTTCTAACTACATACATCAAATATGAAAGAAAGGACATAAACTTATGGCGAATACAAGGATAAAATACTGACCAGTATTGAGATAAAAGGCAATGGTGTCTCCAATGCCGTCCTCATAAGGATCTCTGGTCACACAAAAGATAAATCCACGTTAAATAGAAACCATAAAAATGAGAATCCAAGTAAGAGAAGAGTTGAAGCAAATGATCAAGTGCTTCTAATGGGAACTCTTCCATGACCCAGCTGAATTCAATCGTGAAAAGGTTAAAAATAAAAATTCATGGACAAAATGCACCAAATATGCAAGTAACTTGGCCCATGGAAAGTTCATGCATTTCATAGAGAACATTATAGTGCAAAACTATAATTTCACTGCTACACTCAATTGCTTAAGCTACTACAAGACTACAAGTGGTTGCCTATAAAACAGAAAATTTAGAGTTACATTGACATGTATATGAAAAGTAAGGGGAAACTGAGATATAAATAAAAAGCAAAACCTTACTAACCCAAAAAGTACGTGTTCTGAAAGCTAGATATTGAGCTAACAGCCCAACTCTTCAGCTTCGATTCCAATCCATCCCTTGACGTTGCCAGATGAAAAGAAAGACAAAGTTTCAATAACAACACTTCCATGATAATAGCACCACCCAAGTAATCAACATGAAACCCTTTGGAACAAATCCAGCCACAAACATCACTGCTCACAAGAGGTAACAAAGATTCAACCGCTTCATCATTCATGTCCACCCAAAGACGAGCCAAATCAGTGAAAGGAAAAATCAATCTCGAGGATTCAGATTCCTCCTCATAAACCTTGTTATGACAAGAAAGGCTTATATACCCAAGAACTACATCCACCAAAGACTTCACCTCCCTCATAGCTTTCTTCTCTCTCTTGCATCTCAATTCCCTCCCTAACAGCTCCACCATCACTCCGTGAAGCGCAAAAACAACAGGAGCCAGCAAAACGATGCTCTTTGAAGCACAAACAGAACCTGAACACGCAGAAAGCAACTGAAACAAGTCTTTCGCGGCCAATATCATATCCAAGGCATCGCCTTTCTCCGGGTTACGTCCACGAAAGCTTATTGCAGCATAGGCCCATATCGCCTCGAAGGGTGGATCAACCTTCGCTTGCATCAATTCGTAAAACGTAGAGACGAAAGGAGACAAATTTGGAGATTCTTTGGAAATCTCAGACAAGAGTTCTTGCATTGAGTGTTTCAGCTTGAGGGCGTAGTTCTCACCCACTAAAGGGACCAAATCTGTGGCCTCCATTGGAGAAGAGAAGAGTGCTTAATCGATGTTCAAAAGTATTTTGTACAAATCTGATTTCTAGGGTTTATAAGAGAAGGGTTTTAGTAATTATTTGGTGCCCGGTTCGAACCGGTTTTGTATTGACTCTTACGTGGACTGTAAAAATTGGATTTTTTTAGGGGAAATTTGAAATCTCAATCATAAAATTAAGAGAGCACTACGTGTTTGCTTTCTCCTCATTGGTGGAGAATATGGGACCTAGCATTTTTTGCTTATCTGGACCAATCAAATGACCTAAAAAGGGGTAATTTTATGGGCGTAACCGTAATAAGACCAAGAATTTAGAATTATTTTAAGATTATTATATAAATATAATAACGGGGTTTTTCTTGATGGTTGATCAATTTGGTGTGTTACTCACGTACCCACCGAATCGTACAGTTTAATTTGGTGAAAATTTTGATCTTTCTAAGAATCAGCTGCTGGTACTATCCGAGGTGGTTGCAGTGTGGTGTTGTTTGGAAGATGAAGGGAGTGTTTTGGGTCTTAGTTGTAGCAGTGGTGGTTGCAGCATGGATGCCCCTCTCACACTGTTCCAAGAAACCGGTTGGGGTGGCTAGAAAGGAGGACATTCCGTACATAAGGTGTCAAGTGTGTGAGAAGCTCGCTAAGGAGTTGCATCAGCAGGTTCAGAAAAAGCAAGCTGAGATCTCTCCCAAGAAGGTTCTTTTCTTGTTTTTTTGTTCTCCTGAATTGCTTCCTTGAATTTGTTTCAGAGCTGATTTGTAGGCTTTTTGGTGGAAGATAGATATTCAATGATTTTGTGTATTTCTGTGTTAGATCTCTGAGTACCAGATCATTGAGATAGCGGAGAATGTTTGTAATCTGAAAAAAGCAGAAGCGGATTGGATATTGCGCATAGATATTGTGGAGGAAGGAGATAGGCTGCAGGTAAGAGGACTCAACTTGTTTGATTCTAATTTTTATTTTGAGTTTGACATTGTTATGCCATTTTCCTCCCCATTTGTTGCAACCTTGTACTTTGTTTGGATTGTGAATGGAATAAGTATAAGTCTTACTTAGATGTTGTTTTTCCAACTTCCTTTCTCATTATCAGCTTGAGGAACAAGACTCTGAAGGACAATGCAATTCGGAATGCAAGACAATTGAGCGAGCCTGTCAGGATGTAAGTGTGTATTTCAAATTCAAATTTACACCTTCTCAGTGCTTTTGTTTGTCACCAGTGAATCTCAATATTACTGGCTTATGTGAGAGAGTTGAATAAAGGAACAAGTTTCACTGAATATCTATTTCTCAATCAAATGAGATTACTATGTTAGTGTGTTGATGTTGTTGTACTGTTCATCATCTGAAGTGTACTTCCTTGCACTGGTTTGTATTTGTTGTGTTTTTTAAATATCCACATTTCAAGGTGGTATCTTGTAAATCTTTATGCTGAGATGTTTGTGATTACTAAATTGGTAATGTGGAATTTGCAGGTTATTGGATATTCGGATACTGATGTTGCTGAATATTTATATAGTTCCAAGCCCGATATTGATTCATTGCGCAATTATCTCTGCAAAGACCTTACTAAAGCATGCAGTACCAAGCCACCTCCTGTCCCTAAGGTAACTATAGTTTGAAATTGATGCTTCTATTAATATGGTTATGATTGGCATACACTTTTCTTGTGAACTTATGGATGCATGGAAATTGATTGTTGAACATAATCTTCTTTTTTGGTTTTGAAATTTATTTTTTGAATACCAAGACATGCACCAACTCAATCATGAAATACTTTTCAGCTTCAATAAGTATCAAGTGTTGATTCCTGAACAAAGGGTTGTTACCGATTAACTATTTTCCACGTATTAACTTCATATATAGAAATGGTTTTTGACCAGGAATGCTGTTTCTCTCTACCTTTGCCTTTAATTTTTGTTAATGTCTTCACTGAACATCGGGGTAAAGTGCTAGTTTCTTTATTGTTATAAAAATATAATCTGTGATTACTTTATCATTGCCGTTTGATGATGTGGTTGAGTTCTTTTTGGAAAATCTTGTTATTTTCATCATGAAGATATCTATTTGTGTTGCAGAACAGAGCACCTGGAGAACCATTTGCTGCAAAGTCTTCCAAGGAGGCTGAAATGGAAAAACTGCTGAAATCAATGGAGGTATTTTACCTTTTCTGTCCTTGTTTATATTTTATATTTTAGAATAAAAATATATGCACTGACAGTATAAAGGTACGTTACATTGACATGCTGCCTTAAATGATCATGTATGTTAAGATTTTCTGACTTTCATAATAATTATCTGAAAAATTATACTAAGGATTCTGATTGGTTATCAATGCAAAAACTTTTACACTAATAATACATGCTTAATAAACTCTTGCTTGCTCTATGTTACTGGTTGTACATTATGATCACGTTGCATTTCCTTCTGGTTCAGGGCATGCCTGGAGCACCAGGCATGAAAATGTACTCGAGGGATGATTTAATGAACATGAACAATTTTGGTGGTGAAGATGAAGACGAAGACGAGGATGATGAGACGAACTTCCCATCAAAATTGGTATGAACTGTCCCTTTCATTCATGTTGATTGAAATTTCTAGATAAAGAGTGATGGTTTGAGTAAACTGCATGTTCTAGGGAAAAGTTTTGAAGGCAAAAGAAAGTGGAAAAAGAGACTGGAAACAGGTGATAAAAAAGGGAATTGAGGACACAAGCAAGACACTGAAGAAACATGCAAACAAAGTTTCTAATCATATACGACAGTGGTGGAGGGGAAAGAAGAGAACCACTTCAAAGAAGGGAGGGAAGCAAGAGCTTTAATGCTGATATGTATTCCCTGACCATTGGAACAAAATTACATCACCACGTTTGGTTACTGATTACTGATATGGACATGAATTGGAAGGAAAATCATTTGAGAACTTCACCATCACCACTTGGAATCATTGGTTTTGCAGTCAAGGATGTGCTATCTAATGTGTTTTGGTGAGTCATTTGTTGTCTTATGATGATGTATGTGAAGGGTGTACACTCAGCTAACCTTTTCAGAGGATAAAAAATACTCTTTTTTTAGATTTATGCATCGATATTTTTAGACAAGTTTTGGAAATTTAGTGCTATTTGGAATTGAAAAACTACCCAGAAGCTGAAAATTTAATTTTAATGGATATTTGTTTATCAAATTAGAAACTTCAAAGTTTATACTTAAAATTAGTATTAAGTAAAAAAGGATACATCATATTAGAAATAAACAATCCCTTATGGGAAGTAATTATGTTATACGTGGACAATAATTTGTTTTGAAAGGGCCAATGTGTGATTGAGTCGAATCAATCTTCTCAAAAGAATATAACAATAAAATTAAGTGTAGTCATTTCTATTCAGTTCTTGTACAATTTATAACATTCAAGGAATAATTTGAACAAAAAAAATCATTTATAGCATGATTCTAATATTTGACGATTTGTGTATATATTTTGTTAACTTTTTGAATTGTTTACAAGAGCGATATTCAAAGATGAAATTAATAATTTATTCAAAATCTCATGGTATCTCGATACCCACCTCATGATTTGAAAAGAAAAACAACATTGACATTGTAACAATAAAGAACACGTTTCTAAACCTTTGAACAAACATGGTAGGCATAATTATTGTAATTTGCAAGTAATAACATATGTTTGCTTATGAAATGTCAAACTCCAGGCAAGAGGAGGAAACATAATAAAATGGTAAACAATAAATAGATTTCAAATTATATAATTTCATGGAAACATAATGTTCAAATACTTGAAAGAATTCAAATAAATAGGCAAACATGTTACATTCATTAAAAGCTAGCCTCTAGTTTAAAATAGAAGCAGCAATTGTCAAAATCTTACAAACTGCATGAGCCAACCAATAAACCAAAAACCAGGTTCAACGCATCTTGTAGTACTGAACCCTTGAAACATTGCATCGCTTTCCATTCAATGAATACTTAACCATTATATCAACATCCCGGGGATTCTTTTTATTTGGTGCAACAGTCATGCTCCCTACAATTGCCTCCCCCTCACAAATGGTCAAGATATCTTCCAGATATAGGACTGTTTGTTTCCAATGTGTAGTTCGTGATTTTGGTCCTGCATAAAACCTCAAAAGGTGAGTGGTCCAACTCTGTCGTACTAGTTTAACAAACTTGACACAACCACACTCAAATAAATTTCCCTAATTAACATACAACACAGACATCATGTTATAACAAACTAGAAGCCTGACTTAGCAAAATAGTTAGTTACAACAATGAGGTGGTTATGTTTTGGTTATCAATTTTGTTTTAATACTTTAAATACAATTTTGTATCACAAATCTTTAGGAGTTAATTCATACTTTTCCCTCAATTCTGTTTTTCTTTTCTGATTTGTTAGACAAACAAATTGTAAAGAACATTTTCACACAAATTTCGGCAACCATTTTTTGGAGAAAATAAATCCAGCATAGTTTCAATAGATAAGTCAATTCTATTCAGTTAAGTCACAGAAAAAAATGTTGCAGTTTGATGAAACTTTTAGAGGAAAACTTTTTTTTTATTTGTCTAAGGCAAAGAAACGTAAGAGGACAGAAATCATGATATATAACGGTTACATCATTCATCCTTCCCTTATTCAAGGTCTCCAGTAACAACTACAATGCCTTTTTCACCCACCATATCACAGCGATGAAAGCTATAGCAGGGTATCCAGAAGATTTAGAAATCTTATCAGTTTTCAAGTTGGCAAAAGCAGTTAAGACATTATTAGGTTCAAACAAAGGCTTTTACAGACAGCTAATAAAGTGCTGACAAGATGAGAAAAGAGGAAAGGATGCTGGGAGACTGGCTGACTTCATCCTAGACATCATTGCTTGGACAGATGAGTGCTTACAAGTGGATATGAGTTAAGCATAAACTCACTAAGATGTTATCATAGTCCTTCAGAGTCTATATCACACTCCTGTTAAACCACCTATAAATATCTGATTTCATGTTCAAGATGTTCATTTCTCGGCATAATGGAGGTGTTGGAGATCACTCATCGACTAAGAATAAGACTGAATTAATATATGTATACAAGTGAGATGCAATTCTCAACTTATAAACCAGTTTTGTAAGGTTATGTTAGGCACACACCCACTTATTAAGATGGACAACACCAATGATTCAGATAAAGAGAAGTGTGGAAGTAAAAAGGAATTAACCTGTAGAGAAGCCCATCAATTTATGACACTTTGTGAACGATACATCAAAATATGCAACAAGGGCATGAATATAGTCATCACGTTCAGCTACGAGCTTAAAAGGTGCTGTGAATGAAGCATCTCCAGGAGCCATCTTTGAGATATCCATTGTCTAAACAAAGATGAACCAATCAGTTGCATATTTTCCAGACAAAAGAAACTCCCTATAAGAAACACCATACAAACTGTAACTATCAACTCACCTTGAGTAGTTGGCAATTTGTAGCAATCTGATTCTGGTCAACTGTGTCAACAAGAGGCTCCATTATGGCTTGCTTCTTGATGCAGCTCATGTTAAATCCATATACATTGTTCCAAACTGACATAGAAAATGAAATATATGTAAATACTACAAATAAATTGAATGACTTTTCTTTTGTCCTGTAAAGTTGGAAATTTTAAGCATTGTCAACACCATTCGCAGGAGCAGTTAACTTCAATTCTTTTAATAACTGCAACAAATAATAAAGGATAAAAATTATCAACTAACACTCAATTTTATCTTCTTTGTAGTCTGCATCTTCAATGGCAGTGAGGTGGAGGGATGCTCTATCTGGTAGTACAACTCCATCATCCGCCTGGCCAAAAAGAGGGAGAGAAACTCTCAAGCCATTGACCACACAGTTCATGCATAGAAATGATAATGAACTGTTATCAAACAAGAGCAAGGAAAACACAACTTACAAGCCATTTGTCACGTGCATAAAGCACGGAATTTAACATATTCTCAAACAACAAGAAATATCCCATCCATTCTGAAATTATTATATCAACTTTAGCAACTGGAAGCTCAATTTCCTCAATTTTCCCCTTCAGAACAGTAACAACTGTAGAAACAAAGCAGCAATATATTACTTAAAGTGGATAGTTTTACAACTAATCAACATATGCTGAAAATGTATTAGATGCAACATATAAATGGCATCACCATTAGAGAAACCATTCGTTTCAACAATCTCCTTTGCCATGTCAGCCATGTGGGAGCACTCAACCTGAGTTTCACAGATTCAAAACAAATCAATAAAATACAATCTGGAATGCATAAAGTTAGATACAATCTCAAATATTTTCAAGGATAAAAAGAAAGTTAGATATATAACCGCATAGACATGTTCTGCCCCCGCTTTGGCACAAAATAGTGATAAAATCCCAGTCCCAGCTCCAACATCAAGAACTACTTTATTCTTGAATAGAAACTTATTCTGGTAAATAACATTTTGATATGTCTTAGTTCTCACAGTGTCCTTCAACATTTCCTGCAGTGTAAAAAGAGGTTACCGCATACCTTTCTATGAAGCATAAAAAATTATTGAATATTTGAATTTTTATTTTTTATTTTTTTTGCTATTCATAACACAACTAGTTAAAAAAACCTAAAATCAACAAAAGAAAAACAAAAAAAATAAACATCCTGCTGCATCCCAGTTGAGCATACTTACTTCATGAATTCCTGCAACCACAAACACAGACAAAAAAAAAATGAGAATGAAACAAACAAAACTGCTATAGTAAAAGCTCGAGTTATTAGTGTGCTTAATGAAAGATACCCAGATGAAAAAGTAAAAACTTTTTGAGTATTTGGAATTGGGAATATACCAAAATGAGAGTAGGAATCAAAATAGTAGTCGGCACTGGTTTTATCATCGGATTCAGCGATGTCACACATGGATTGGTCGAGGTTGGAACTCTCTTCGACAGCTTCCTCGGCATCCTCAAAGCGAAGGTGGCTACTCATGGTGGTGTCTTCCTTGCTTGACGAACACTGATTATTGTTGCTCTTTCGCCGACCCATCAACTTCTCTATCTTTACTCTGATTGGAAATTAGGGTTTAAGGTTTTAGCAATGACACACTGTTTTTTTTTTATCTCTTTCTTTTATAGTATTTGGCAATATCTTTAGTAAAAAAAAATAAAAAAATTGTGGGAAGATGAAAAAAATTAAATAATTGTGGGAAGATGAAAAAAAAATATGATAATATAATATGATCACTACAAAATTTACAAATATAATTATATAATGTTATGAATTTTACTTAATAAGTCTTATTTAAATTACTGAAAACACATACGCGGTACATG
>Ga0123341_1002374_pt1 | contig 15422 bp, 9 predicted proteins | sample Turbeapinknodule_FD_89959 | JGI IMG/M metagenome (GOLD analysis project Ga0123341, IMG submission 89959) | Root nodule microbial communities of legume samples collected from Mexico - Turtle bean Mexico pink nodule | ecosystem: Host-associated > Plants > Roots > Nodule | place: Mexico: Nepantla... | reverse complement strand
GGGTGGGTGGGTGGATGGTGTGGATCGTATATGACAACAGTCCTTCGTTTTTCCTTTAATGGGTATCTCTCTATTCCTCCAGATCTGATTCAATTACCATTTTTTTCCCCTTTTGATTTTTCAAATCCACTTTTCCTTTTTGTGAAGCTTTCCAAATTTGGGCAGTCATTTGCTTTTAGCACTTACCCTTCCACTTTGTTTTTCTTTCTTGGAACATAGAAATTGACAGAAGAGAGTGAGCACACAGAGGCACCTGGTATAGTTATATGCTGTTACTTTTGCGTGCTCACTTCTCTTTCTGTCAACTTCCAGTGCTGGAAATTACTTCCAAACTGGCTCTGCTTTGTTCCAATTCCCACCAAACAAACCCCAACTCAACCCCACACACTCTCTCCACAACTTTTCACACTCTCATCATGGACCTCAACTCAACAACAACAACATCATCCATGCCTCACAACAGGTTCATTGTTTATTAATTGATTATATATATATCAAACAGTGAAAAGAAAACCAGTGTCGTTTTTATGTTTCTATGTTTCTTTCCCTATTTTTATGCTTCAGTTTCATGATCTATTCCCAGATGGATTTTCTATATATTACTGATCATCATTCAATTTTATATTATCTGTAATTAAACAGAAAAGCGTGACTTTTGATAGCGTGGCAGAACGAACTCCCTCATTAACAGTGCAGGTTAATTAGCGGCAATTTTTTTAATATGCATAGCATAACATGGGACCATTCACGTCATTTAGTGTGGTCATCACAATTTTTTTCTCTCTGTCTAACATTGTCTTCCTGATTTCATGTTCATCATTCCCTATATTTTATAATTCTTGCACATGCGAACGAGGTTTATTTACTCCGTAAGAGGTACCGGTTCCTGTTGACTAGTTTTTGTGCCCACCTCAGGTTAGCTAGATTCTAGTATCTTGGACTTTTGGATGCGTTTCTTAACCGGTTTTGGTTGGCTTATCTGTTAAACCCTATCACCTTAACTGTAGTGTACGTTCTTTGTACTCAGCTACGACAAAGTTGTTTGAGAGTTTGGGAATGTGACCACTGTTTCGATTCTCTCCTTGCTATGTCTTCACTATTTCGGAGATTTTCTTGTTAAGTTCTTTTTACTTTTGAATTTTGTAGTGTTGAAATAAATGTTTGGATTGATATTCTTCACAAGCTGCACCCTGATTTCTCCGAGTTTGATGCAGATTTAAGCTTAGGCTTTGACCCTTCTTACTTATTCTGGATGTTGGAAAAGCAGCATCATTATGTTGTCACTGTTTACATTTTTTGCTTTCTTTTTGCTGACTACTGTTAATTATTAGAAATACCTTGTTTAACTATTGGCATGATATATTGAATGGGGACTAAAATGTTTAATACAGTGAATGAACCATGGAGAATTGAAGAGGTTAATCTTGAATCAGACATATCTCTTAGGTAAACATAGGTTAATTAATGCCTGTTACTCCTGTGGTGCTTAATTAATGCAAATTCATTTCTATAGGCCTGTTACTTCTACATAAAATCAAATGATATTAACTATAACAATTTAGTTATTTTCCCATTTATTTAGTCAAGGTTTTCGAAAAGAAAAGGTTTTGGTGATGTGTTGGTCTTTAAGTTATCATCTTTAATGGCAATAAGATTTTGTAGTTTTTAAATTCAAATAGGGATTCAAAGGTTCTATGTTTATTTAATAACTTTTAGAATTGATCTTTTATGGGGTTTTAATATGAACCACCTATATATCCTTTTCACATTTATTTTGGTTTTCCTTTGATGGAGACAATATATATCCAATGGGTGAAAATACAACATAGAATTGGTGGGTGTATTAGAAGGAGTACGTGACGGATATGATTGCATCTTCTTTTTTTTCATGGAATTATTTAGATTCAATTGTATTTATATATGCTATGTTCTGAAAATATATGCTCCACAATTTTCTATATATTATTACTACATTTATCACCATTATATTTCATATATAAAAATTCTAAAATGAGGGCAAATTTGAAGTTTTCTTTTAAGGTGTGTGATTAATTGATATGGATTTCACATGTATAAATGATGAACACGATTTACTCTTCCATTAGATTAATTTACCAATGATTTTTGGTCGTAAAATCGAATCAGAGATCTTTAGAAGTTCAGAGCTTTATACACATTTACTTGTTTGCAACTAAGTCCATCCATATCAATGATTTTCTTTTTTGTACTCAATTTTTTGTCTTTCAATTTGGTTTGTAATTCTGAAAAATAAGTTATGAATTATGGTGATGATTATTGTAAGCATTTTTTTCTTATATAACCACATGGATTATTGATTTATACAGCAGTGGTTTGATTCATTGAAAAACATTTCACTGGTTGCTACTCTTGTAATGAAATAATACTTTGACACTTACAAGAAAAAATTATACTTTACAAGCCACTTTAATAATATAATAATGTATATTATAATTTTAAATTAAAAATAAAACAAATATTATCAAAATGTTATTATTTTTATTAGAATTTTAAATTAAAAATAAAATGAATATTATTATTTTAAGTTCTGTGTTTTTGTTTGGTGACACCCAGAAAAAAATAAACAAGATAGAAATGATAAACGTGATGGAAAGAAAATTGAATTGGAAGCCCAAGTAAATGTTAAGATTTCTCAGATTCTATGACTTTTTTCTGAAGTGAAAGTTTATTTAAACGTTTTGATTCCATGGCTTGCATTTGCATAAGCTACAGAAATTTTTTGTTCAAGATTTTAAAGATTGCACGAGTGAACTCATTCTTGTATATTTTAAACATTTGTATGTGGAAGTGTGTAAATTCTAGTTTAAAATTGTCTATTTGATTCCAGAAAAGGTTTTCTGTTTTTTTACTTTTAATACAAAAACGACACTCATTTCTACATTTTTTTATACAATTTTTTGTAAATAGAAAATAAAATGACATTTTAATTAAGAGTAAAAGTTGAAAGCTTTTTCATTTAGTTAATTGGATTTCATTTTCATTTCAGAACTAACTTATAACTGACATATTTTTATGTTTTGATTTTCCATACACTACAAATTTGTTATTTTTTCTTATCAACCCTTATCATGGTTTATAGCTCAAAGTGGTTGTTTCATAATCTGTCCACTTATTTATGTTTCTTTTAGACTTTATGATAATTGAAGACCATGTACCTGCTTTCTCTATTTATGCTTAATCTTATCTAATCTTATCAGGTCATAGTAAACAGTGTTCCACTTTTGATTAGACATTCAAATTCAAATAGTGATTGATAATTCGACCGTCTAATTGTTCTTTCTACTAATGTTTAGGCGAATGATTCACAAAAAGTCTTTGGTGGTTAAGCTTGCATCTTCATTTAACAGTATATCCTTCCACGTTAATATTCTAGTATAACTTTTCCAACAATTTTAAGGGACTTTTGGAAGAGCTATTATACAAGTTTATAACAGTGATTTAGGTCATTTTTAATATATTATTTAACCTTATTTTAATAAACATTACTGCTAAACTTTTAAAAAATAACTAAGAAATCTTTTCAGTGTAGCTTACAATTCAAGCTCTTATTTGAATGAAGAGTTAATTAAGTTATTCACCAAATTAAACACACCCCAGCATGGTATAAGGATGTGTTTGTATTTGTAATGGTTCAAGATCCATTTTCAAATGACACTTTGGAGCTCAGTAATAAAGCATCAAAGTACTGAAAGATAGCATTGAGACAATAGCTTCATTGTCAGTATCATGGTAAAATCTATCATGTTTTCAGTAAAACCAGTAATTAGGAAAATTTGTATTCTTGATTTGTCTGCTCTCATCATCTTGATTGTTGTCCTCAGTAGGTATTTGAATTGGTAGCAGGAGTTAATTATAGTATGAGTTATTATAAATCATATACATAGTGTTTTTTTTTCTGCACAATATGAACTGACATTTAATTTTGGGTCTGCTAATGAGAGTTGGATTCAGAATGTTGTAATTTAAAAATTGTGGTGAATTATTGTGTTGATGCCTGTGTGACTGGTTGAGTTAGTTGATGAAGAGAAAGCAAAAGGAAGCCTTGGATTGCAGTGGAGTAGCTGACAAAAGGCAAAGGGAAACAAAGTACTACTTGTGCTGACTTTGGGTTTGTGGAAACATGTCACCCTTCTGAAGAGAAACTGTTATCATGTTTATCTGTTCATTAGTCTGTGAAAGTCCTTACATTGTACCTTGTTTATGTGCCTTGTGGTATGCAATGGAAATAAATGAAAAGATGAGAAGGAAGGATACAAATAGTTGAGTTTTAGAATGCTGAAGACACATTAATGAAATGTCCGTGGTGTATTTAAAACCATTCACTGAGAAGTGCAAAGAGGAATGAACGTGTGGTTGTAATTGCTGTTCCCTTCAAATGTGAGTCACTGTAGCGGTCGTTGCAAGTTGAGGAAATATGCTTCCCATGTCATCATTGGGAGTTGGAGATATTTTTGGAACAACTACTTTCAAGTTCTCGTCAATATTAAACTACCCACTCTCTCTCAATCCTAGTTTTAGGTTTCAGGATGCAACTTAACCATACAAGCTTCTAATATTACCTCTACAAACCTTATCAATCATCTTACTTCAACCTCAAACCAATAACTACGGCTTTTCGGGTGTTTTTCTAATCATAAAAACTATAGCCTCATGGTATTCATGTATGCCTTTTTCCTATCAGAATTTTGTAGTCAAATTCTGAAAGTAAAATTTCCGTCTGTTTTACTTATTTCATGTTAGTTATTGGCATTCAAATACTCTTAACATTTGATTAATTAGATGACATTACTTTAATTAATAGAGGTTGGATCTAATAAAAAGGATTATTCTTTTTTATGAACCAAGATTTGAATAGTCTTTGTATATACATACACATGCACACTAAATCCGTTTATTTGCCAAAAATTCAACAAATTTTTAAGGCACCACATGAAATCACTATTTAAACTAAAAAAGTTGCATCATTTAATCTATGCATTTAGACCTTAAAATTGCGTAGAAATATTTCATTCATCACTTAACCATAAAATTCCTCTTCACTGTATGTGATTTGACATAACTTTCTCTCTCAGTTGAGATATTTTAAAAAGAGTATTATTATTTGACACCCAATACACTAAATTACACTCATCTTTGTGCCTTTTATTTTACAAAAATGTCCCTATTACTCTAACACTTAAAAGAATGTGTAATCTGGAACAAAGGAAAGGAAAACTGGGTGTCAAAAAATCATTTCTCTTTTAAAAATGAACTCAATGAAAGCGTCTTGGTTATAATTAATAAATTAATAGATCCACCACGAACATGTCAGACTATATTTTTTCACTAACAATATATATATATATATATATATATATATATAGACACACATTTCAATAAATTGGGGGAGTGCTACTGAGAATGAGGGTCTTTTTACTATTGACTTGTCAAGGCTCCTCCAATTGCCATTCTTCGTGTGTACGCAGCAAAAAGTTAATTATTTCTTACCACCATATATACACCGTACCTTAATTCATAAAGAGGAAAAAAAAAATTGATGGCAAAATACTGTTAAGGAATTTCTTATAAAATCTTATTAAGCTTACTGCAATCATTTTTATAAAACTAAAACTTATTTTATCCAGAAACAATATAAAAGATTGATAGTAATTACTGGAGTGGAAATACATGAATTAAATGAAAAGAGAATGTGTCAATAAATATATGATTAACTATAAAAAATAAAAATTACTGACAAATTTAATATCATTAAAATTTAACGGAATTTCCTCCGTACATATAGGAGGTACAGAAGAGGGAGTACAAAACTATGATGCGCGTTGCTTTTTAGGCGATAAATTCAGCTTCTACCACTTTGATCTGATCTATGTATTAGTAAACATAACATACTCAAATATGTTAGCCACTTTTTGCTAGAGCCCCAGCCGCGAAAAGAAGATTCCTTCGAGAAAACTGTTTCAAACAACAGAATGCAAGTGTCAAACATGCATGCTTCAATCCTACAAAATTATATCAACATTATCCATGACCATGAGCATGTAATCAAGCGTCAAGTGATCTTACCCGCAATGAGTAAACTGGGGTAGATTTCGTTGGCAGAGTTTTCAGTGATCTAAGTCTGTTAGCGTTCCCACTTCTACAACAAATTAGAGGTATCACCAAGGTTGTCAAAAGGTAACGGAATATGGATTTCGAGTTCAAAAATTCAACGGCTTCCACCAGAGTCAAACCAGTTTTAATAAAACATTATATTTTATAAAAAAAATTAAACTTCACTTGAAAGTGTCATAAATCATAACATAATAAATATGCTACAAATAAAAAGAAACAAATCTAATACACATCTTATTTAAAATCAAATAAAAAGAAACAAACAGTTCATTACCAACTATAAATCTATTAAAATACCCAGCTACAACAACAAAAATGCTTCAAGAGCCAAACCAGTTGTATCTCTTAAAGTGTCGGTTTTCCTAGTTTTTCCAATTTGACGGATTTTATCTCGATTCAAATGAAATCCAGATTTTAGAAAGTTTTGGGCCGAAGACTGATCAGATTCCTGATTCAACTGGCCGTTTCGGTCTGGCTCTGACAATGACGGTAAGTGAAAATATATGTTTCACGTGGTAATTGAGTGTTAATACACCTTTCAATGATACTTCGTGGTAAATATATTATTTATTGCTGTAGAAATTGAATAATTACTAGACAAATTTTATAAATTTTCCCAAGAACTTGGATTAGTTAGAAATAAAAGATTTCCTATGCCAAACGATTCAAAAACAATTGTCATGATAGACGAACTTACTTTTCTTCAGCCCTTGAAACCTTGGTGCTCGTATTTACATCCCACAATTTTACAGTGCAATCAGCAGATCCAGATGCTAGAACAGAACCTTCAGAACTGATACATTCAACCATTATGAATAGCCAGTAAGTATTGTTACCAAAGTGAGATAGCAACCTCAGAAACCTTTAATCCACTTCCTCATTATGATAAAATACAGCAATAGGGGATCACCTGAATGCGAGGGACCAGACACAGGACGTGTGCCCAATCAAAGGTGTGAGGCTGCGGCCACTAGAGAGGTCCCACATCATGATCGTGCCATCTTCATCACCAGATGCCATATAGCGACCATCAGGAGACATTGCCAAAGACAAAATCATACCCCTATGACCAACAAAAACCCGGACACACTCACCACTCTGCACATCCCATAGTCGAACTGTTTTGTCACTGGAACCAGTTGCAATGTAGTTGCAGTTGGCATGCCATTGCACACACTAAAAATGATCACAAAATAGGTCAAGATTGTTTCTTAATACATAATGATGAGTATAGCTCCTTTTTAACCTTCTAAGATTAGGTGCCAAAATATAGGTTTCGCAGACAAATATTTTGAACATATAACCAATTAGGAATTCTTACACTATTATGACTTCAGAAGAGAATAAAAGATAATTTCCCCTATTCAAAACAGACTTCACAGAACCCTGCTTGATCATAAACTTAAAGATGTACAAATAATTAAATCACAGGTATATGAATCCGAAGCAATCGATGCGTAATTAGAAAATTAAATAAGCTAGTGGCAAATATATAGATCCCAGAAAAGAACAAAATCTCGAAAAAAAACAGAAGCAACAAAGAATATGGAATGCAATAACTTACATCAACATCAGACAAGTGCCCTGCCATTATTCTCAAGGGCTGTATCCTGTCCATGGACCAAATCCTAGCAGTTCTGTCGTGTGAAGAGCTAGCAAAATAATGCCCTACAGGACTAAACTGCATCCATAAAAACAAATAAATAACACAGCCTTCCAGAATGTACATGCAGACAAGAATGACGTCCCAAGGTGAAAAAAGAGGAAAAAAAATATTTGTGCTAAAAAGCAGAATTCTGCAAGCTGCAACAATTAACTTGAGGGTACAAAGCACAGCATTGACTCTTCAACAAATCCCATAGAAATTTCAAAACTTTCTTATCATAGCAAACAAAAATTTCATGACATTTTACCAGTAAAAACTATGAAGTAAATTACAGAGGAAAAAGAGGAAGAACTAGTTTGTATCATTTACACGTTATACCACATTAAACATGCAAGAAAATAAACAGGGTGGGATTATAAAGGCTTTCCCTCACAAATATTAAGCTAAAAAGAAAGGGGAGGCTTGACGTCATTTGTTAGGATATCTCGTTGTGCTCTTCATTCCTGTCTTGTTTTATTTATTTTACAAAATAAAGTGGATCACATTAACAAGACATTTGGAGCATATATAGAGATGAATGTGGTCTAACTTGCATATACAAGCATGTGCTACATTTGTTTAAGCAATTAAAGTATACATCATATTTTAATTTTTATCTTTAATTTTTTATTCATGCAACTGGTATCTTATTCTACATTCACTATCAGAACATAAAATTGTTTTACCTGAACATCCCAGACAGGGTAATTGTGACCCTTATAACAAACAAGGTTGGCATTAAGTTTGGTGCTCCATAATCGAACTGCATAAAAATTTAATATTCGTAAGGTTCAGAATTAAAACTATAATATAAAAGAACAAAATTAGAACGAACAAAAAATGAGATCAAAAAAGTGTACTTGTTGAGTCTGCTGAGGATGAAAGGATAAAATCTCCCACAGGACTAAAAGAGGCTGCATAAACAGGTCCTGAATGACCTTGAAACAGTGTATACTGTCTTTTCCCAACACCTTGCCCAAACATTTGATCATTTGGTGATGTGTCATTCTCACCCTGCGAAAGAGCTAATAATAGCAAAATTGATAACCAGACTTTTACAACATGCAAAACCATTTGATAATGCTCAAAATGCTAGGAAATTGCATGAGCTCCCGTCCACTCAAGCTTGCTTTGTTTTTTCAACTCAAATCTTAAGTTTGTTACTAGAGCCTGGGTGTTTTACCGATTAACAATTAGAGGGGGGGAAATTGATCCATTCTTAAACCATATTGAAATAGAATGTCTACACTGGTCAGGATCACATTCTTAAGCCACCAAAACTTTATTTTTCTAATTGAATTTATGTTCATAATAGACTAAAAGATAATCCAGCAGACTTTCTTCAACAAAGTCCAAGTCAATAAGTCCATCACAAGATGACTACAAAGAGAGGTACTGCTAGCTAAGAAGCTCTCTTCTCTTCTTTATACACGAGGCAGTTAAAAGTATGACTACTATATCACTGAATGTCTTGCTTAAATTAATTACAAGTTTATTTCATCAGTGTATTTCTTAAACTACACTTTCTCTGAACCATTGTACTTGATTGACAAAATTCACATTTCTCAAGCAATGATGCAACAGTAACAGCTAGGTCTAAACAAAAAGAAATTTACAAATACAAACTTACAACTGACAGGCGGTTGTCCAAGCTTTGCCATATCCCAAACCTGGGCATACAATCAGAAATTCAATCAATTTAGAACTCCAGAGAAAGAGGGTTTTCTATTGAAGAGGTGAATATAAGAGGAAATATAGAGAAGAAAAAAGACCTTCAGTGATGAGTCAGAAAATCCTCCAGCAATTAATGATCCGTCATGGGATATTGATGAACAGCTTAAACTGAGATGGTATGCAAAAATGAATTAAGCAACAGAAATCCAAACGTTATATAGAAAACAATAATAAATGTGTTGGACGTTACCCATTATGTGTATTTATAAATGTGTAAAAGCTAACTGACGGCAATGCAACACTGCTGAGCTGTACACGGTTCCTTAAATCCTCAAGGATGGACTGTTCCACCTCAGTTGGGCTGCAATGATTCAGCATTACGAAATTCAATTAAATGAAGTAACAAAAAAGTCACAACCTAATCATTGAGATATTTACATCATTAGTATTAGTGATATTAAATACCTTGCATTACATGGAATCATTGGATAACAAAATATACGGAAGTGAATCACTTAAGAAATTATGTGCTTTTGGTCCAATGAATATTTTGAATATCTGACTAATTCAAGAGCTCAACTACTATTATCTGATTTCGATAGAAACAAATAAAAATATCCCATTTCCCCTTCAAAATTATGAGGAATGCAGGATCTAAACACTTTATCCACTAATAACAGGTAAAATAGATATGTACTACCTACCAACCCATCCAATTAGCCCACTTGTGCTACAAAATAATCAGCAACAAGCCAAACATGGAATTCCAATTCAAAGTATATCCCCTTTAAAGAGTAGGATCATCTGTACAAAGTTACATGACCACTCTTTCCATTTAAACATGATTGATGCAGCACAGAGGAGTCCCAAATCAACCCAGTGTTAGACTTGGAATTCCCATTTAAAGTAGAGGCTTGCCCTCTTACATCTTGTCTTTTATGAATAGAAATATAGTGAAAAGAATGAATTCTTTGGATGAAGAGAAATATACAGAAAGAATAACAAATGTATACACTTTCATCCTTTTTTAAGGAACAAAGAGAAATGAAGGACAAAAATAGAGTTTAGAGTCCACACTTAAAAATAGAAACGGGAAAAAGTCTTTCCATACGAGAATTTGTAGGAAAAAAAATCTTGCTCGTTTCTATTGTGTCAGGCAAATTAAATGGGAACTTTCTACCTGCTCTCCATTCTCTATTTCTTTCCACCCAATTTCCACAGAAATAAAGGGTCAATAGTGGGAAGCCTTGCTCGCAGAGACCTAGCTGCATTCTTAACTTCTCCATGTTTATGGTTGTATTTAGATTTTCTTCTTTTGGAGTGTTTGTTATCCTCCTATTTGATGTCACCCCTCCCATTTCTAATAAAAAAAATTTCATTTTACAACCCCCAAATATACAAAAAGCAGTCATGCCCACACCTCCACATGAATTTTTTTCAGGTTAAACTTTCTTCCTGTCTAGAACAAAACAAGCATTCAACCTAAAGCTAAATAAAATAACACCCTAAACCCTAAACATCTATAACAAACTAAAAATGCACTAACGGAGCCCAACAAACATAAATTCACTCAGTGATATGCATTAATCTAGGTTCCACTCAACTAATTGCAGGTGTCAAACAAAAACATTGCAAGCAATAGAGCCCAGTCTCAGAACTTTGATAAATTCTGTAAGCAAAAGGACTCAAATTATAAGAATAACTTTTAATTCCAACCACAACAGAAAGGAGACTCATTAAATTTAGTTTAGAAAATATGTGAATGACTAAATGCTGATTTTTTTATTTGACTATATGGCTAAACAGAAATGGCACTTATAAAATAATAGGGAAGAAAAGTCATCAATAAAAGAAAAACCCTTTTTAGAAAACATATGCCAATAAAATGACTGCTTTGCTCCTACTTTAATTCCATCAATTATTTTAGAATTGTGGCATTCACATTAGCAATACAATTTTGAATGAAAAGAAAACGAACATAATCCCTTGATTGCCTTCAGCTCTGATCCTCATCTTACTAGTTTAAAAAGCATGGTAAATGAAGATATGGGATTGAGAGAATACATTATGGGTAAGGGGAGTTCAGGCTTTACTCGAGGAGCTGCAGGTACAGTATTAGCTTCAGGTTTTGCACTCTTTCCAGCTGCATTACCACCCTTGTCCTTTTTTACTTTTTTGACTGAACCACCACCTTGCTTTCCCCCTTCAAATGATCTTTTCTAAAAGAATATTTGAAAACTATAGTGAAAAAACACTCAAATAAGACATCCTAGAATAGAATCCATGCACACACACTGTTTGAAAGACCGACATTCTAGAAATAAAAGGTACTGTGTTTCCTCATATAATATAAGCAAGTAAAATTTACTAAATTGACCAGGTCATGTGAATTTTATAACTGATATACCTTAGTCTCGTCATTCTCCCCCTCTTTTGCTTCCCCTTCACCCTTTTCAGAGTCTGAAAGCAAGGCCCCTGCCTTTTCCAGCCGTTCTTCAAGAGAGTCTTCAAGTAACTACAGGAGAAACACATTGAGAATTAAATCAGATAATTACTGAATCAGTCATTAATAATTTAAATAAGTAATTCCATTCATTTGAAAAATAGAATAAAAAGCTCCTTTTTAACAAGTGTCCAGGAAATTGTAAAACTGCCTACCTGACACTTTATTTCTTGTTTTAAAACAATATATTTGCATAAAAAATTCTAACAAACAACAAAATTCACCATTTACTATCAGAAAACAAAGTGAAAAAAAAAATACGTAGACACTATTAGGGAAAGCAGGGAATTAAAAAAAGTTTCAAGTGTTTCTCACGCTATGATGACACTTTCATTACACCAAGCTTGCAAACGTAAATAAATAGGGTTGTATGTACAGAAACAAGATAACCAGGAAAACTTGTAACTTTATCAGAATTAGTAGAAATAATAATAGACTCACCCCCCAATGAATTTCTTTTTGATTTATCCGGTTTGCTGCTTCCTGGCTGCTTCCGGTAAGGGTAACAGCTTCCGGATCATCAGAAATTAAGCTAGGTTGTCCAGGGGAAACTACATTACACCAAAATACAATGAAGTGTATGCAATAACAAGAAGTTCAAATGAGCAGGATGCAATCCATAATAAATAAAAGTACCTTGAAAGTTAATGTGCTCATTTATAATACCAAGTATAGTGGTGGATTGCGTACTGTGTAGATGTTGCAACAGAAGCTCATAGGAATACTGGCAAAACATCAACAGCTATCAGCATTCCCCATTTATTTAGCTCCATTTTAATGGAAAAATGTAAAGACCACAGTGATGGTTCATGTGTTTCAGAAGACAAAAATAAGTCATCCTTCTTAACATAGTCCAAAGACATTGTGGATAGATGAATTCCATATATCTATAAAATAAAATATAACCTAATCTTGAGTCTAACACCTGCATGATACTTCCATTAAGCCCTTGCGAGCCAAATCCCCCACGATAAAGGTAATCAACAGCAATGGCATACATAAATGCCCACTGTAAATGCTGGGTAGCCAAGTGAGTCAGAGATTAGAAATGATGACACATCCCAAATTCCACCCCCCCACAATCAACAAGTTATCTGATGCCATTGGCTCCACACTTGAACATGTGAGTACACTATACAAAGATGATGAATAGTTGCCACCACTCATCAATGTGGTGCCACCTAAATCACAATCCCTGGAGTGTACACATACAGATACGTGACATTATTGAGTATAATTTGCAATTGAAAGGGTTTTAGATTAAGATGGTTGTTTGCTGGTATGGACAAAGTTTACTATAATTATACCCTTACTATATACACGGAAAATATAATTTGGCTAAGGACACTTAAGTTAAACCCAAATAGAAAAGAATCAAACTACATTTAAAGGCAGAAAGCTTTAATGCAATCGTGAGCCTTGTATAATGACCCTTGTTTCACTACAACCAGTAAAGTTTATCCAGGAAAAAAACTGACTCAGTGAAAACCTAGTGTCAGGGTCAACTTCTACAATGATAGATGAGTTAGTTAAACATTTCATAGAATGTTAATATTTCTCAAATCTGAACTTGGCTTATAGGATGCAACATTACATTCACCATTGCATTCCCTGTCTGCAGCAGGTGTACTGTGGACTAGAGACACCGGGGTACGCCAAAGTATCCTCTATATGCCTCTTTCAAATTCACCATCCTCGGTGATTCAGTGTGTGAATGTACCACAATTAAGTTTGTGCAAAATATAAAATGAGAGGGTGGAAAAAATTTATACACATTAATTCCAGAGAATAAAATTACGCAAAGACTAGTATCACAAACAAGCGACCATGATCCAGCATATAAAACCAACTAATTTGAATAACTAGCAATAAAGAGTTGAACCTACAACAACTTAAAAGCTAAATGAAAACCAAATTGATTTGCATTTAAGTTATAGGCATGAACCAACATACATTATGGCCTGAAAACCCCCAAGGAACAAAAGCATCACAAATATTGGTCCAAATAATTACATATGTAATCATGATTAAACAGTAAGGGAAGAAGCCACAGAAGGGGCAGGGAACTAGAGTTCTGGAGGTTGGAGAAACTAGTTGACTGAGATGGTTTAATTTGAATGTGTGAAAAATAAAAAGAAATACTGCGCTGCTCATAAACAAACCTAGGAGAATCAATCCGTTACCTCACATATCTTTATGTTGAATTTGCTCTGTCTAAGAGAGTGAGCGAATTCCATTTCCTGCACAAGATTTTACACTAATTGCTAACGATCCAAGAACCTCGAAAAAATTAAAAGACCAATACAAAACTTTAGACAGGAACCAACCTGCAGATGGGTAGGAGAAAGAACTCCTTCCAACTTCTGAAGGTCACGCAAGTGCATCATTTCGTGGTCTTCACGAAAAGTATTGAAGAAATTCCGAGCTGAAAACAGCAACCACAGTCACAAACAAACACAGCAACAAAACAAAACACGTGCTGCATTGCACAAGTGCCCTATTTAGAACACAGAAAATTACCTTCTTGAACGTGTCCCTTCGCCACAAGGTCCATAAAACAGTGGATAAACACGGGATAAAGCACGCGAAGCAACTCGTGCTGCAGAAATACGGCGAGAGACGTAACAAAAACGCGCGGAAACCAAAACAGAAAAAAAAAAAACGGATAAAAAGAAAGTGAAAAGAGGCGCGTTACCTTGTACAAATCCAGTGAAGAATAAGTCCATGTTCGCAGTTTGCTGTAGCCATCGTGGAACCTAGCGGGACCACTCTCCAATCTGCAAAACATAGGGTTTGAAAGCGGGAAAGTGAGTGCGGTGAGGAGATGCAGCGTGAACGGAGGGTAACGATAGGAGGTTGGAGAAGGGAGAGAAGTACTGAGAGAAGGCGAGGAGGTGGTTGGCAATGTCGGGTTCGAGAAGGGAATTACTGGAAGATGAATTGGTGGTTTTGTTGTGCTGAAACTCTTCTTGGAAAATCTTCTCGGTTTGTGTGAAACCTTTCTTCTTCAGGTACGCGGTAACGTATCCAACTATTTTATCGTCCTCCATTCTTTTATCTCACACGTCAACCCCTTCTTCTTCTTCTTCCTCTTCTTCTTCCTCTCTTCTTCTTCTTCTTCTTCTTCTTCTTCTTCTTCTTCTTCTTCCACTGCGTTCTCAACGCGAATGCACTTTTTTTTTATGAGATTTGATTCTTCGTTGGGCTTATTTCTGGAACGGGGTCAGTTACATGGGCTTGGGCTGGACTGGAAGGCCAGCATGTGGGCTTAAGTGAATTTCTTCCTGTACCTCTATTCTTTCTTCCTGCGACTCCATAAAACACTTGAAATGACAATTTTACCCTTTATCATCTTTTTTATTGACACTCCTCCTTTTGTTCGGATTCATACATTTCAAATATAAAATTGTATTCCACATTTTAAAGTTCAGGATGTATTTACCCTTACTC
>Ga0123341_1002373_pt1 | contig 15423 bp, 17 predicted proteins | sample Turbeapinknodule_FD_89959 | JGI IMG/M metagenome (GOLD analysis project Ga0123341, IMG submission 89959) | Root nodule microbial communities of legume samples collected from Mexico - Turtle bean Mexico pink nodule | ecosystem: Host-associated > Plants > Roots > Nodule | place: Mexico: Nepantla... | reverse complement strand
ATATAAAATTATATAAAAAATTTAAATAAATCACATCATAAAGTATAATTTTAAAAAACTAATCTTTTTAAAATAATTTTAATTTCATACATTTAATTTGTAAATATAAATATATAAAATGTCACCATGGTCACATCTACCATGTTGGAATGTAGAATTGATACACATCTCTCTCCTTTCTTTTTATTTCTTCTTATTACATTTCTCTAATTTCCTTTTATTTTTTTTATGACATTATATATTTTATAAATTTATTATTATTTTATTTATTTATTTCTCTAGACATAAATAAACTTTTTAAGCATCTATAAAACATTTTCCTATTTGAAATGGTATATTTTGCTTCCATATGACAACAATAAATCATTTGAAAAATATTTCCAGCAATGTTTTCAGAGGCTATTATAAAATCAAGAAATAAGAGTGAAAACAATAAATAATTTTGACTGATCATAAAAATACATAAATATATATTTTAGAGAATGAAAATTCTGTCAGTAATCATTTTTCTATATTATCTTTCCTATTTTTAAGATATATTTTAGGTAGAATTAGATTAAGTTGGGATAAATCCAACATTTAACCTAATTAAAAAAATTCATATTACATTGAATTTTTGCTTTTTTTTTTCTTTTCAGATTCATCCTACTTATTTTATCATTGAAATGGATTAGGTTTAATTAATTGATCTCAAGTTTTAAAAATAGAAGTGTTAAATTTGTAATTCTCAAATATTTTTTTCATAATTTTCAAATATATTTTGAAAATAGATTATATAATTATTATAAGTAAAATTTTAAAAACTAAAAATTTAATATTAAAATTTTGATAAAAAAATCAAATTATCAACCAATGAACTTTTTTATAAAATTTTTTTATCAAGGTCTTGAATTAAACATAAGTAATCTGCCCCTTAACTCATAAAATAAAAAATTAGATCAAGTAAGGTTTGGTTTGATTTCACTCAATTTCAATAAACTTTAATTAATTTTATTTGAATTGGGTTGAGTGAGAATTAGATTTTGTAGTGAATAGGACTTTAAAACACGAACAAAATTGATTTTTGAAGTTGTAAATGATTATTGTTTGTAAGGATTTATCTACGGTATATTGCGTAAGTCCCCTAGGATACAACAGGAATCTCTCAAAAAACTTCAAGGATCAAAATTAGCAACATTCTTCAACCTCCGAAATACCAGGCAAGGAGTAGCAGAACATTCACTTGAAACGGTAACATTTTCTATTTTGGCTTTTACATAATATCTCTACGCATTCGATCTATATGCGTTTGATTTGTTCGATTTACAACAATCCCCCACATATTGCAAAAGATAAAACATAGAGATAAATAAATAAAAACAAAATTTTGGGTTCATCTAAGATGTAATGCATCAGAGTTGGTATAACAAGTTATATGAACCAATCTTAGATTGATAAACTTAACACATAATGTAGTTGGTATAACAAGCTCTATGAACCAAAACACTCAGTATGTGTTAGAGGTTTATCAATCATAATACACACTCACATTACTTGTTGTTATCGTTGTGTTGCGCTTACTAGGTTATGCGCGTGTTTGGTATTCATGAGTGCTATAGAGATCTCGTCAAGATCTTATGCAATCGGCCTCACTTGACACTCATATAGGTGATTTCATCAGGTGTATGCTGCAAATCATACACCACCCATAAGGGATATGAAAAATCATTACAACTTTATAAATCGTTAAAACTCTTTTATCTCAGATTTTTAACCACAAAGTATATTCTCTCGATAATGCAATATCTAGCACTTTCACACACCATAGGAATGGACAAAATTGATTTTAAATCAATATTAGTGCTAACAGAACTAACAAGTGACTTGTTTTTACCATAAGAACCTTATTCATGGGATCTCAAATCACAAAGGTTGGGTTTCCATCACTTGTTTGTTTGCGAGTGGCTTAAGTCTCATTCCCCTCGATGTTTCTAAAACTAGTTTTCTCCCTAGGGATTTTGTTAGAGGATCTGGCAGATCCCGTTCTGACTTGACATAGTCAATAAAAATCATTTCACTCTTTAACAATTGTTTCACCAAATTACGTCTCAATTGTATATGTCTATTCTTTCCATTGTAAGTTTTAGTTTTAGCTATAGCTATTGTCGATTGGCAATCATAATGCATTGATACAAATGTGGTTGGTTTCATTCCTAATGGAATGTTTGTTAAGAAGTTTTTCAACCACTCAGTTTCACTTCCAGCCATCTCGAGAGCAACAAACTCAGATTCCATTGTTGATCTTGGAATAAAAGTTTGTCTGGCTAATCTCCATGTAACTGCATCACCCCCGAAGTGTAAATACATAACCGCTAGTGGATTTTGTCTCATCTGAATCAGAGATCCATTTAGCATCAATGTACCCTTCTAGCACAGCGGGAAATCCACTATATTCAATGACACAATCCATTGTACCTCTCAAGTATTTCACGAGTCTCACAAGCGCATCCCAATGATCCTGATTAGAACATTGAGTGTATCTACTCAGTCTACCTACTGCATAAGCAATATCTGATCTAGAAAAGCTCATTAAATGCAATAAGCTCCTAATTATTTAGGCATATTGAGTTTGAGAAATAGATTCTCCTCTGTTCTTTAATTTAGAGTTAACATTATAAGGGGTGCTCACTGACTTAAAGTCATAGTAACCAAACTTCTTAAGAAGTTTCTTCGTATATTTTTCTTAGGATAGTAATATACTATCTCCCTTCCTTATAATTTTAACTCCTAGAATCACACTTATTTCACCCATGTCTTTCATCTCAAACTTAGATCAAAGAAATAATTTTGTTTTAAAAACAATATCATTACATATACCAAATTTTGGCATGTCATCCACATATAAACATATAATGACACATTCAGCATTTCAGATCTAGATTGATAGAAAAACTTTCACCCTATAAAACATTATCAAGTTTTTCATGTCATTGTTTTGGTGTTTGTTTCAAATCATAAAGAGATAATGAGTAATGGTATGTGCACTTGCAACGATAACATTTTCTGTTTTAACTTTTGTAAAATATTTCTACGTGTTCAATCTATACGCGTTCGATTTGTTCAATTAACAACAATTTCTTATATCATCCACCACACAAAATTCAGACAACTCTCTTATATTTAACTAAAAGATTTCTCAACCAATATATTAGAGAATTCAGTTTGAATATCAATATTTTCTTTAAAGAATTTTTTCGTTACTTAAAAGCCATAAAAATGTCATATTTGTAGTTTTGTTTTAATTTTTTCCGTGATTTTTTTAAGATTTAGCAGGCTGATGCATATTATGGTAAACCAAAGCAAGATTAAAAACTGGGTGAGTTTACAGTTGTGCGACTAAAGCTAATTCATGTAGGTGGTCCGTACAAACGGACCAAAAACATGTTCCTCATATTTACAAGAGAAATCAACCTAAGATTTCTGGCCCCGTTAATGTCACCCAGTAGGAATTTGAATGTATGCCGCAACAGAAATCACACTCACACACTGATGATGTGCATCAGGTTGATGCATGGCTCACTGCGGCTGGAGAACCCAGAAAGCAATGTTGGTTAAGTGGAAAGACCTCTAAAATGGATCAAGTTCAGTACCATCTGCTACATCGCTCGTTTCAATGTCGAACTTTTCGTATAAAGATTTAAGAGACTCCATAACTTCGGTCATTGCAGGACGTTGTTGCCTTACAGGCTGCCATGCAAGAACAAAAATGACAAACATACAACCATTGAATAATTCAAGTTTAGCTTAAAAATTCATTTGTTAATACCTGTATACAGAGAGAGATGATATCAGCATAACGAGAAAGAGCCTTGGATGAAAATGTTCTTTTCATGCGGGGATCCACCAGTTGTTCCAAACTCGCTCTATAAGGAAGCATGGGGGGAGCCAATTTCACCAGATATTGCTCCTCCCCTAACCTGGCTCTGTGTCAAAACAAAATGGAAAAAGGGTCCATCATTCAATTAAACCACCTATGTGCTGAGTGAGTAGGCGGAAAGATAAAAAGAAAAAGAACACTGACGAGATATAGAAAACAAAAACGTACCTATCGAAAGCTTTCTTTCCTGTTAACAGTTCCAGAAGCAACACCCCGAAGGCAAAAACGTCTTTCTTTCTGCTGCTGGTTCCTGGTTGGCCATGATCTGGCGAAACGTAGCCCATCTCTTCAATATAAGTCTCATTAGCCTGTTTCCAATAGTCACCAAAACGATCAGTGAACCAATGACTGCAATGGGCATACTTAGGAAGATTGAGACTGTAAACAAATTTCTGATTCATTTCCAATAGCTGGTTTAGAAAGTTTAAGTTGTTTTTAGCTACAATAACTTGTAAAAATACCATCATTATTCCTCAAAAAATTACAGTAACAGTCAAACAAGAATAAGGGCGCATCCTCTTATTATCAAACATTTGCTGTTTGTTTGGTTTTGATTTTGAAACAGAATGTATTCTGTGAACTTAAAACCACCCAAAAGATAAAGCAGCTGTAAGGTGTGAGTGTGAGAATTAGCAAATGTAACTCATATATCAATGAGTTATGAACTATTGCTCAATTCTAGGAATTACTTCAGAAACTAGAACCTTGGCAATGACTAACCGGAATTTCAACTTGATTGATATTCAGTGCTCTCAAAGTAACCAAGCTACAGTTACAAACATGAGGCATCAAATTTTCATCCAGTAGAACATTGGCAGCCTTCAAATTGCCGTGAGCCACGGGAGGGCAGAACTCTGAGTGCAAATAGCTGGAAACATTTGCGTCAGGTTTAAAAGTTGAGACACATAATGGCCAGAGACCCAATACCAAGACGCTAATCTCATAATAACGAGTAAGAAATTTGGGTGGCAACATTGAACTTACTGTAGAGCCTGAGCCACACCTAGAGCAATCCGGAGACGGTGAACCCATGACAGAGGTTTGCATGCCTCGTTGTGAAGAGCGTCGTTTAGAGTGACATTTCCAACATAATCGTAAACAAATAAACCCTTTCCGTTATCCAAACAGTAACCATTGAGTGCTACGATGTTGGGGTGCTTCAGTCGGGAAACCGTGCAAATGACATCCAAGAGCTTTTCCTCTTCTTTGAAAGAAAGGTTTATCTTCTTCACGGCCAAAATCTTCCACAAAAAAGAAAAGGTAAAAACATGTAATACAGTTTGAAAGCAGCAATTTGAAACCTGAACGTGATAAAAATATTATACAGATTAAGTTGTACTTTGTCATCCGGAAATTTAGCTCTATAAACAGGACCAAGAGATCCCTCTCCCAGAATGTTGGCTTCACTGAAGCAATTAGTAGCTAACTCGAGCTCTGCTACCGTGTAAATTTTCGTTATTCCAGTGGATCTGCCTCTTGTAGAAAAACTTTTTTTGAATGGTTCCTCGGTATTGTTATGGTTCATGGAAAGTAATCTCACAGGACCCAAAAAGGATGCAGAATTGAAGGGGGGAATGCGTGGGCTCTCCTGGAGTGCGGTAGAAGATACCCCTATCGCCCAAAGGGGGGAAAATAAGCATGATTAACGATATAAACGGATTCATAGAAATACTAAATGGAATGGTATACTAACCCTGAGAGGTATTTGTTACATACTAGAAGTGAATTTTCAATAAGATCAAGATTTTATTGTATTATTTTTTCTAGATTTTCTTGAGATTACCTCAGTTTGCAACCATGACAAATGCCATATAAAGTGCCTCACAGTCCGTATGTATTTCTGTATGAATTACCTATGGTTGCACTGGTCGGATGAGAATGAAATGAACCATGTTTGCTTTCTGAGCTCTTCAAGTTCGGGCTCTGTAGACGAAGTTTATTCAAACGGATTGCAACAAAGAGAGCCACCCCTGTGGCCATCAGTGTTCCTCCACCAATCATAAATGCTATTCCTCCGGGACCTACATGATTTTTCTTGTGCTTAATTACTCTGAGAGGAGCCTCGTGTACTTGGGGAAGAACGTCACTTACTCTGGGAGGAGCCTCATTTACCCTGGGATGAACCTCATTTACTCTGGGAGGAGCCTCACTTACTGTGGGAGGGGAATAATTCTCTATGGCATTTGCCTGAGTCGTGGGTGGGCTACTATTGTTCTGCTCAACTGACACGGTATCCAGCGGAAAAGTCCAGGGAGGAGAGTTGTCGGCCACATGGAATTTATTCTCTCCAATCCTAATTGAAGGTATAGAGGTGATTACTTAATGTTTTCCGTTCATTGTTTCAATTTGATGCAAGAAACTACAGGTGATCCACACTTGAAATAGTTTTCACTGACCATAAATTCGGTATGGATTGAAAATGCTGCGGAAGAATGCCACTAAACAGATTATCTTGAATGTTCCTGGAAAAATAGGCAAATGAGCACGTAATAGAACCGAAAATACACGTTGGGAAAATGTGAATGATAACCCTACAAATCTGTTAGTGGAAGTTCAGCCAAGTAGGCGACTGATCCAGTGAATCTGTTATTCTGCAGGAACCTGCACATAAGAACCATTCTATAGATAAAATAACAGACCCCAATGAAGTATAGTTCTGCCTTAAGAGTATATGATGAAAAAAAAATCAAATTTAGAAAAATGAATATGGCAAGGTTTCTTACAATCTGGCAAGGTTTCTTAAGGAACCAAATGAATACGGTAGGTCTCCTGAGAAATTATTGTATGAAAGGTCCCTGAAGAAAGGAAATCATCCTTTACGAGGATCCATAAATGAATTTGAACAAGGAAGAATGTTATCGTTACACCTTTTTTATTGAGTGAAATCCATGAGTCCTACTCCGTACTTAATAGGTTCCACATCCTATTTAGTGGTCCAAATGAATTTCACCTAAAAGTGTACTGAAAATTTTCTTGCATTTCTAACTGAAAGCATAAGAATCAAAGTGTTTCAATTTGGTTGTCTCACTTTCTCACAACTCAATCAGGTTAATTCTCATTATATAATATTACCATTCATAGTGCTTGACTTCAGTTAACCTAAGAAAATATTGTGTGTTTATGAGCAGCCGCCTTTCTCTGGCGCTTCTGAACTATCATTTGTCTTCATTCAACAAAACAAAGCAGTAAAGAGAATTCGCAATCTATATTTTGGTTTTATTTATTTACTTTTGGTTTGAATGATTTACTTTTACTTTTTTATTTATAGTTTTACGCATAGAAATTGATGCATCACGAATATTAAAAAATTGGGAAAGTTTATATCGTACTTAAGGTTCTTTCTCATGAATCTTGAAGGCTTTTGTGGTTGAATTGCTTATTCATTTTATACATATTCAAAGGCAGGTCAAAAGACCAGGAGAAAAAGACATACATTTCTTTGAGATTATCTAAATCAGTAAATACATCACCAATTGGTCCATGTAGTAAATTGTGGCTTAAATTCCTGCATGACAAGATACCCATAACAATGATGTCAGTCATTAGTAAAGCTCGATCACTTTACCATGCTTAAGAGAAGAGAAAATGTGAAGAATAAACTTTAATTAATGTTCTGGTTAAGCATATTTCCTTGTATTACCATCTCTATCAAGCTTGGTTTAAAATCATCAATAATGTAGCAAGTAAACTAGTATACTTGTTCAGTTTAGTTCTAAATTAAATTTTTTGTATGATTCAGTGGGTAAATCGTTCAAACCCGTTTCGTGTCTCTCCTTTTATTATTTCTGATGACCAGTAACTTGAAAAAAAGGTTTACATAATTTAAAGACTGAATCAAACACATAATTTTCCTCAGAACTAAATTGCAAACGTGGTAACTTTCCAACGAACGAAATTCCATTTTACCAATGTAGCTCAGATGTCATAGATTTTTACAACTGGGATATTTGGTTCAAATAGTTGCAATAGTGTAAGCTTTATTTTATTTCTACAATACTGGATCATAACTTCATAAGAACAAGTCTGCTACATATATACTGGCATGCTTATCACTAGCATGGAATTTAATTTTGCAGAAACAAGGTGAAGAAGAGAAGCTGACTTACATATAGGAGACATTGGGGGGTAAACCGAATGGTATCTCGCCCTTTATGTTATTTGAACTGACATCACTAAAGAAAAAAAAAACTGGAAATAAATAAATAGCAGATTTGACAATAAATTATCCTGCTAAGAGCCTAATACGATACAAACACTCACAGTTGCTTCAAGTTAGGTAGATTATATAGCAGGCTTCCAATATACCCAGTGAGGTTTAATCCTTGAAGTTTTCTGCATGTGGACAGAGAGAATTACTAACACTTATTAGTGACATTAACTAGGACAAAAATAGGAAATTTAATCAGTGGAATTTCTGCACTACAGCTGTATAACTGATGGCCCAGAACAAGCAACTCCTATCCAAGACTCTTCACAAGGATCGCTACCATTCCATCCTTTGAGCATCGGTGGGTAGTTAAAGGTCCTGTATAGATCCTGGAGAGCTGACACTGTTTATACAAAAAAAAAGTAGGACAACTATATAGGTTAGAGAACGAGAAGAAAGATAGTCCGCTGTAAAAAATTATGTCAACATATAATAACAATAATAAAACCTGAATATGTAAGCTTAAAAGATGAAACTAGATTTTAGAATTCTTTGAGGATGGCAGAATTACAAATCTAGAATATCAAACTGGATTCAGTCACAATCAAAACAAGTCTATAACATAGTCTAAAATTTTTGGTGGCAACCAAACGATTAATATGATGTTAACAGATCAATTTTTCAAATGTGTTTCCAGAAAAAAAAAATCTAGGACAAAAAAGGAGTGAACAAACAGTTATTTATCTGAGTTACCTTCGTGTTGATGCGTGAACGCCAAGCTCAGAGAAATCAAAATTGAAAATACAAAGAGATTAAGATGCACATAGAGAAAGTGGCGAATCATTTTCCTGAGTATCGGAAAACACACAAACACAGAAATATCAACAATGTATTTTCTTTGTGTTTTCTCTTTCTTTCTAAGCAAAGAAAAGAAAAGGAGAAAAGAATCAAGATTGCATCTAACTATAGTGACAGTGAAAATGGTGTCTTCAACTGTTTCTATGCGCAGCGTTAGTTTCTGTTGTGATGGGGTCCACGTAACTGAGTCCGTTATATTGGTTTTGGCGCGAAATGAGTTATTGGGCCTGCTTATTTACAAAGACCACTGGGTTTTGTCTGGGACCCATGTCTAAATGATTGAGCTGCTGTTACTGAAATATTAATGAAAAAAATGGAATAAAGTTTATAATAAAATCATTTATAAGCGTCAACACATCATGTACCGCAACACCCACCAAAGCATCACAACACCCAACAACCAACATCACCACGTGCTCCCTCCACCCGGTCCAACCTAAACTATATAGGGGAATATGAAATTCGGAAAACACAAAAATAGCCATAAGATGTCTTCACTCATCATTATCACATTTACTAAATTTCCATAATTTTGGCTTTTCATGTAGATTGTTGCAGGGAATTCCAAAGTCATCACGGTTGTGTAACTATGAAGGTGATGCCAATGAATAATCACCATGACTTCGGATTTAATTTCACAGAGATTAGGTTGAATTCGAATTTTCAATTTTATTTTTGGTGCAGGGAGCATTATTGTGTTTTAGTTTATGCCTCTTCTAGCCGATTTGCAGCAGAAGAGGAAAATAAATTAAGAACCTTAGCAAGAAAACCACCATACCTTTTTTCATTTCAGACTTAATTTAAAAACAAATTTGACATAGAACGTGGTTTACAATTTGAATTCAATGGAAAATCAAACACAGAAACTTAGTTTTACTCTTTGGGTTGGGACCTCCCAAGCCAACTGAAAAACACATACATGCCTTGTTATCCAAGTCATTCTCAGGTGAGCAATGTGTGCAACACTGTTCAAAATAGTCAAAAGATAATATCAAATAGCTTTGAGTAGTGGTAGCAAATAACAAAGACACTGTCCTCCCAATCAAATAATTCCAGAGGAGACAGCAATGGCAGAGGACACCATACCTATGCCAAAACAGTAACAAACACTCTCAGGTGATTCATCTGGAGCCTGAAAGTTGCACAAATGCAGCAAGGCCACCCATACCTTGATTATCATTTTAAACAAAGCAAAATAAGCGAGATATCAGTCTGGCAAGTAATCATGTAGTAGGCACAGGTTGTGCTATATGTTATTACAACCACAACAAAAAAGTGCATTAAAGTGACCAATGAGCAGATTCATATGTCCTGGACTGTTCTAGATCCATGTAATGCCTCCTGCTCTGTTGAGACAGATCCAGCTCACCATGAAGCTGGCCATTCAGTGGCTGTGAAATATGACCCAGACCTAGATTAGGGACCACCTCAGGCGAACAGTCACCAGAATCAATGCCCTTGAAACACCACGAGGTATTTGGAAGTTCATGGAGTGATGCACCATGAGATGAAGCAGTAAGTTGTGTCATGGGTGTCCCATTGAAATTTATCATGTTATTCAACCCAAGACTTGGTACTGTGTTTCTAGAACCCCATGCTTGACTTGACAGAAGAGAGAGAGCACAGCTCGAGTCAGAGACGCCTGGGTAACTTTCCCCTGGAGGATGACCGGCAAAGCTTGTCCCACCCACCGAACCTTGCAAGAAAATGTCAGATGGTGTCTCTGAATTGCCGTGCCAGCTAAGTGTGGAGGTTTGACTTCCAGGAGCTAGCTCGGATGATCTAGAAGTTGGAAGTGAATTTCTCAGACTAAGCTTTGGATACGAAGCCAATTCCATCAGAAAGTTGCCACCTCTGCCACTATTATCTGTCAAAAAAAGTGCCAGACATTAGAATGTGTTTCATATGTAATGCCAAGAATGGCACAGGCTGAAACTACATATGCTTCCCTATAGAAAATTTGAGAGAGGCATGAAACTGATGTTTTACTGATAGTTTCTAACCAAAAGCAGATGAAGAAAGTCTAGCATAGCGAGAGGTTAAGAGGGAGCTGGGTGGGGGCTTTCTCCGACGTTCATTATGGCCCGCTAGTCGCCTGCGGCAACTTCTTTTGCCTTGATCAAACTCAGGAAGCTGGTGAAATCTGGGCAAGGCTATGAAACATGATATTAGTTTTTAAAGTCATAAATTACTCCAATTTAAGTCAAAGATAGATGAATGAGTCCAAGCATGCTAACATGGCAAGACTACTGTTTCCTAGCATGGCATGCTATGGTGTTGTTGCCACAAATTGAAGTATCCCTTTGCAAATATTAGAGAACACAAGTAGTTTAATATGCATAAACAATAGAAGAAGGGCGTTTTTCCATAAGATAAGATGTAGTAATAACGTTCACATCTTGAAATGATGCACGTCACTAAGCATGTCTTGCACTGAAGGAGAGAGCATATTAGCAGAGTATAAGATGTTCCTTGACACCTGCTTTACAGAAACAATCCTCGAAACATTGCTCAAGTAACATCATGTGGTTCCATGATACATAGAATTCAGCTTTAACATATTGGTATATAAGACCAAGACAATACCAACGCTCTTTCCCTTCTTTATTACCAAAAAGGGTAGATCTTTACTCTTTAGTGAAAGACGCCCGAACAATTCAAAAGAGAAGTTAACAAGCTTTAATACAGCAGATAAACCACAATATAGATCCTCCAATAGTACCATTTGAAATGCTTGAGTGAGTTTGGATGCTAGAAAAATCCATCTTCAAAAATATCTTTGCATTATCTTTACTCTTTAGTGAAAGACGCCCGAACAATTCAAAAGAGAAGTTAACAAGCTTAAATACAGGAGATAAACCACAATATAGATCCTCCAATAGTACCATTTGAAATGCTTGAGTGAGTTTGGATACTAGAAAAATCCATTTTCAAAAATATCTTTGCATTATCATTGATAGTAGTATGTATTTTATCTTCACATATTTAGGAGACTAATTTTCTGATTATTCTCACTATGGAAAATAGCTTGCTCCTAAACTACAAAATCTACAGATCAAAAGTATAACTTCTGACTTAGAAAACCCATTTGAAACCCAGAAAAACCGTGAGACCAAAAGAGACAAAAATTACACTCGGAGCAGGTACCAGAAAGCTATCCCTGCTCCAAAAGAAATACTGCAAATAAAAACCACATTCATCATTGACTAATATGATGCAGACGGAAACCTTCCATAAAAGATGGTCATCTGTCTCCAAAATACAAGATTAGTAAAGAATTGAATACTATCCTAGAATGCACACAGCACAGAAGAGTCAAATCGAAATGGATATCAGATGTGACAAAAAAAGTCTGCATAGCATCATAAAACAGGATAGAAAGAAAAATAGGCACATCAGCAAAGGCGTGTGGTTCGGATTGCATGATCCAGCAACACCAATTGCACTCATTCTCAATCAAGTAATAATAAGTCAAACTACAGAGAATGAAAAGTAACATGAGTCTCGGAGGCAATACATGAACAATTACGACAACCTATCAAGCTTACTTAAGTCATATATCTCATTATGTACATCCAGGACCCACTTTATGGATGGCCAGACAATGGAAGGTTGTGGCCACTCTCATATTCTAATTAGCAGAAAACTATCATTATGATAATAATGCAAGCCTTAACCAACAACCCAAGGCTCACTAAGATCAAAAGGGATTGCTATTGTAGCACAAATAACACATGATAAAACACTTGATTCATAACACTAAACTGAAATACCTGGATTAATCTTTTCACAGATACGGACCTATAAAGTTTGCTCATGTTTGGTAATATATTATATTTGAGAAACGATAGATTTTTTTAACGGCTCTCTCAGTGATCTATAAATAGAAATAACAAGTATTATGTCTCCAAAACATGAAAGGCAATCACTAAACAGTAATTAGAAAATTACAACAGCACACGAATACAGAATAGAGGACCCATACCCCAAACCCACAAGGCCAGAGGTAAAACAGCAGAGTAGTGTAGTGTTTTGCGATTTTCAGACTACAAGTTGCACACCCATTTCAAACCTTTTCCGTACAAACCGAGTTATTATTTTTAATACCAAACACACCTGGGGGGTGCAAGAATCAATTCGCTGAAAAGGAAAACAATATTTCACACGCGTTATCAGACAGCCGTTCAGATAAGCACTTTAAAGCTGAGCTAGAGGAAAAAGCAAAGTACACCGAGCATAATCAACCAAATCATCACTGAACAAAACATCGCCAGAACAGACACAAAGAATCACACCAAAACTTGAACAAAAGCATAACCACGATCAATGAACTAAACCAACAACTCCAAATAAATAACAAACCTATAACTGCAACGACAAAACACGATAACATATCTCACCTACAAACCTACACCACAGACACACCAAACCGTAGAATAACGGACAATTTTTTTAATAAAATAAACCAGACCCTACCCTACTTTATCTTACCTCACCTATTATAGTAACATATTAAAACCGCACAAGAAAAAGAAAAGGAAAGAATTTTTGGTTTCAGGTAATAACAACAATGAAAGAAGGGTTGACCTGCTACACTGTTGACAAAACCTTTGTTGAAGACCAGCAACAATGACTGTAGGGGATTTAGAGTGCATGCCACAGACTTTGTGCCTAGAATAGTAAGCTTTAGCATCACTCAGATCTACCATACACCCTTCAACTTGACACCTTGGAGGCTGAGCTGGTTGAACAGACCCACCTCTTCCTTTCCTTGAAGAAGAGGAAGAGGAAGAAGTAACTCCAGCAGCAGCAGAAGTAAGAGAAGAGGCTGGAGTAGCCAGACCCACATCCTCAAAATAGATTTTTTGGCCGAATTTCAAACCGTTGAGGGACTCAGAAGAGGAGAGTTTGGTGGCAGCAGCGTCTGAACCCATTGGGGGGAGGAGAGGTGTGGTGGGAGGCTAAAGTGTAGTGTTATTGATGTTATTATTCATTGTGGTCTGTATGACAAGAAAAAGAGAGAAGAGAGAAGAGAGAGAGAGAGAGAGGGGGGGTTGGTTGTGAAGCTGTGAATGTGAAAGTGTTGTGTTTGATTCAAAGGAGTGGTAGTGGGAGAGTAAAGTGGAAGACAAAAGAGGAGGTGGAAGGGTAGGGAAAAGGAGAGAGTTGACGCTGGGCCATAGTGGCAGTGGGCAGTGGCAGCGTGTGGTACACTGAGAAGAGAGAAGGAGTGAGTGAGTGTAGTCAGAGAACCAAACACACCCTTGTCTGTCCAAAACCAAAAATAATGGAGGTAAAGCGCCAGCTACGAGAGACAGATTGTACCCTCTTTTGTTTTTCTCCTTTTTCTTCCCTTCCCATCTCAACTCAACAATTCAATTTCCTTCACTGCCTCCTCATCCAAATCCAACGTTTCAAGTTTTAACCATTCCCGGCCCTAACAAGTGTAACTGTCGTTTTGTGCAACTTTTTCTGTCCCTGTCACATACTTGCTATGCTAGCTGGTTCTACATACGAAAGGGATGTATGCATCCACCCAAATTTTACGATAAAACAAACCCATCTTTCTACCCATCTCTTCCTAAAATTCAAACACACATACCTTTCCATCTACATCCACATATTCATTTCAGAATCAACATATACATATTACTTTCAGAATCAAAACTGCTACTAACAATCATAATAATAATAATAATAATAATAATTAACCCTGCAATTCTTACCTTCTTCCCAGTTACACTACTCTGCGTTTTCCTCGTGCTTCCCTTTCGCACCTAATTTTTCTACCACAACAAACTTTTCATACTCTACAATACAAATCAGCGTTAATAGGTTCTTCAATTAACTCCTACAAATATCAAACACTTATTTTCCCAAACACTACCATATTCCCATACTTTTTTTTTTCAAAGATAATATAAATATCAAAATGATAAATAAGAGAAGACATATTAAGAAATGATCAATTTTAATTACTTTTCTTCATTTTATATATTATAATTTTAAACTACAAAAAAAATATTTACATTCGTCCACATCTCACATTCAGCGCTCACGTGGTTCAGTAAATGTGGAATTATTTAGGATCTATTTTAAATAAATTTCTTCATTCACAATTTTAGAATGTAATAAACAAGAAAAAACAAATAACTTCTTAAATTTAAAATGATGGGTTAAATAATAATTTAGAAAAAAATGAGTACATGCTTAAATAATTTTATTTTGTGAAAAAAAACGCATTTAGTTTCATTTCTTTCTATTTATGAAAATTTTTATGAGGGTTGGAAGTTTGTTTATTTGTTTTGTCTGCTTCTCCAATCACTTTCCAAAGTGGTCATTGACTTAGATATTTGCAAGTCCACGCGTGTCTTTATTTGTGTAGAGCATTTCACAATGTTCCTAAATTCATGACCACTTTTAGTTTTAAATCAACATATTTCTCATTATATATATATATATATATATATATATATATATATATATATATATTTTGTCTCTT
>Ga0123341_1002370_pt1 | contig 15429 bp, 9 predicted proteins | sample Turbeapinknodule_FD_89959 | JGI IMG/M metagenome (GOLD analysis project Ga0123341, IMG submission 89959) | Root nodule microbial communities of legume samples collected from Mexico - Turtle bean Mexico pink nodule | ecosystem: Host-associated > Plants > Roots > Nodule | place: Mexico: Nepantla... | reverse complement strand
ATATTTTGTTGTGGATGTAAAATGGAGTAAGGTGTCAAAATATTATTAATATATATATATATATTATTTGGTTGTCTGCTCTATTTTGTTTCATCAATGCTCTTTTTTTTCATTCTGTGGTCGCTTTCATTTTGTTATGCTTAGTATATACAGCAATAAACCATCATTTTGTGTGTTTGGTAGGATATTTTATGAGCTAGTTTGACCCATTAATCTAAACAATTTCTAAAATAAAATAAATATATAAGTAAGCTTTTAATAATTAAAAAATATTTTAAGCCTTTCTTAAACATTTAAATAAAAACGTTAAACTAGTCTGAATGTTAATGAATCAATGTTTATGTTTTCCTTTTTATAAAATAATTATAAAGATTATGACGAAAAATGTTCTTCAGGAATATGGTAAAATAAATAACCGGATTAAGAATTATCTTTGTTGACGTCATAAATTTAAGAAATTATCCTCTTTTATCTAACGGTAGTTTTTTCTTACACCCCTATATTTTTCTTCTTGCACTTCCATAAAGTTATACAAAGATAAAATTGTTCTTATTACTTTTTAAAAACCTTAAAATGCTTTAAACTTAAACTATTCTTTTCTTTTTCATTTTCTTTTGAAAAACACTGCAGCATCGTTCCATTCCTCTCTAGTGGACTTCATTGCCTCTCACTGACTCCATTCTTCTTTTAGCGACACTGTTTCATCTCGTATTTTTGTTGGTGGTTTAGGGTGGTGTCTCGGAAACTTGGTGGGAGAAGAGTAGTTTCTCTAGAAGGTAAGTAAATTTTTTGTTTTTTTGATATGCAGTTTCATTTATTTTTTTTCAGATTTTCGTTTTCGTAGTTCATACATATTATTCTGGACAATACAATCTGATAGTTTTATGAAATATAGAATCCATATTTATTTCTTTGCATTCTGGATTATGGAATCTGGAAAAATTTTGGAATGGCGCTTCTGGTAAAATTTCGAATCCACCAATCCGTAATTCAAAATATGTATTTTGAATTCAAAAATCCATTATTCAAAAAAACGCATTCCAGATCCACCAATCTGTAACATAAATTAGGCTTCCGGATTCAGCAATTTGAAAATCAACAATTTATGCAAAATTTGCTTCTGGAACATCCCTCATCCGGAAAACAAAATGATTCAGTTCCAGATTGATGAATCAGTAGCACACTTCTAGATCCTGATTTTCGATAACCATAAAAACGTCATAATCATCAATGCTCATAAAAAAAACTTCATTCTTACCTCTAAATAGATGACTTTTATTAAAACAAAAGCTTTTCAATTATTTTCCTTGCTGCTCCATTGAATGGGTGTTTCTTTCTATACCCCATCAATGTTCTTCTTACACCCCACCTAATTTGTTCTCATCTCATAAATGTTCTTTTAAAAACACATTCCAGAAAAATTATTTTAAAAAATACATTCCAAATCACATATATATATTCTAGAAATTTTATTCTATTTTTTCTAAAATATATTTTATGAATTACAAAAAATATGTTAAAAAAAAGCTTCAAAAAAGATAATCCAAAAGTCATTTAAAAGAAGGTTAAAACAGTCCTTTTGAAAATTAATAGGATATGGGAAAGATTTTGGTAATAATTTCATTTTACTTTAAATTTTCTTATAATACTCCTATAAATTAACATAGTGTGTTCAAGTGCGGAAATTCTTTCACAAACATTTTAATATAACTTTCAATAGTTTTTTTGTGTGGATGCATAAATCATATGTGAACTTTTAATGCCAAGCTCTCAGAAATCTTAAGGTACGTGTGATGTAATAAAAAGAGAAAAATATGAAGAGAACAAGGTGTTAAAAAGCATTCTCATCACTTGAAATATGACCTGTGCAAGTGCCTTGACACTCAATGGAAGCAACATTATAAAATTTCAGCATTCAATTTGAGATGCTAATCTATTGAATCAGAGAAACAAGAACTAGCATGGCCACTGTCACAGCAATGGGAAATTGAAAGTCATATCATACACAATGACAAGTTTCAAATTGTAACACTGACAAGTTTAGCCATTGAAACGAACTAAAATTCTTACTCAGAAAAATAAAATGTTCGCTAACCGAGCTTCATTACTCAGCTGTAACTAACTTAAACTGTTACAAGGGCATGCCACTGCCAATGTCTAAGGTTTTTGGGCACTCCTCTTCAAATCCTCATTTTCTTTGCAGACAATGTCAAGTCGAGACTGGAGAATGTTAATCATCGCTTGAGCGCTCATCATCTCAAACCTCATTGTCTCCTTTTCGACTCCAAGCTTATGGACCTCACTCTGCAAGTTCTTGATGAACTTGGCAGAGCTTGGAGGCATGGATGCCTCCAGGTTTTCGGCCTCAAAATCCGGTGCCTTAACCAAAGCAAGGCTTTCCTTAGATTCAAGGGACTCTTGCAGGGAAAACTCCACCAGTGCAGACAGAAAATGTTTTTTCGGTGCAGTGTTGGTGGTGGCGGCACCAGCAGTGGTGGTTGGGAGTGTTGTTGCTGCAGTTGTTACTGTAGAGGAGCATGGATCCTGGCTGGCTCGGATTGTATCTCCAGTAACATTAGAGTGGTTGGAGTTCAAGTTATGCCGCCTTCGTTTGTATATTTGAGAGAAAGGCTTTGGATTGTCTGTTTGAGGTGAAGGGTACTCATCCACTTGCTTACAATTATTATCATCCTTTTCAGGAGATGGATACTCAGCCATGCTTTCCCTCTTGCACACAGCTAGAAGATTTTGAGTCTCTATAGGAAGCTTGTTCACGTCAAACGGAGCCTTATTGTGGGATTGAGTGTCCTACAATAGAGCACAACCAAATGTGAAGCCAGTGAATAGTACATAAAACAGAATCAATAACTTTAGAACATCAAATTTCAGATCCAAATTGAAGATTTTGAATAGTGAAGGGTTGCTACAATTGCCACACATCAAGACTTCATAAAATAAAAGCTGTATTGTACTGTAATAATAAGAACTTAGAACTATATCTTTGCAATACAAAGCATATGCTTGAAAAGATATTACAAATAAACTTCCACCATCCACAATTGAGTCAATCGTCTTTTAATATGTTGTTAAAACTGAAAATCTTAAGAAGCAAGAAAGACTACTAAAACACATACTTGAAAATAAATATTTGATGAGTTTAGTTTTGTTCACCAAAATCGAAGAAGCTAAAACTTCTACTAATAAAATCAACAGCACCATCAACAGGTTGCTGAATAAGCAATTCCAAATTACCCCATCCATAAAAATTGTCACCGTATAACGGTAACTTCCAACCGAGAGAGGAGGAAAACCAAATGATTTTGAATTCAGTGCCATGCATCACACCCTAGAATGCAAAACATGGTAAAGTCAAAAGAATTTCCAGACCTCTATAAGTTTCCACCTACCGTCAACTTAGAGCTTTTATCTTTCCTAATTATTATAATTCAGTTTTGGATGTCCTTGTATAGCATCTCCAGCAGACAATATTATGCCTTTTGCAAATAATATACTTCAGCTAGAGATGTACGTGGATAGAAGCTTTTGAACTCTCATGGTTTCCAATTAGAGAAAGTGAAAAAGTGAAGATCATAATATAACACAAGTTGCATTATTTAGGTATCTTGGATCCATCATACCAAGTAACATAAATAACAGAGATGCAATTCCTAGAGTTTAAGATAAGTGAACATAACAAAACTCACGATTCAAATGTTATTTTGCAATTGAAAGGTGACTACGGCTGTTTCACTATACTATATGTTGCCATGTTGGGAGCTTTTGAAACTACAGGAATTTAGGTAGAGAAGGAATGACAAAGAGAACAGTAATAAAATATTGATTGATATATGATGTGTAATGATACGGTATGACTAAAGCGTACACTCATTAATTAGTACTAGACTCCTAATCAAATCAAATAAGAAATATAACGAAATCTAGAAACCAGTTTTAAAAGGGTGCTAGGAAGATTTCTTGTCCTGTGGAATCCTTAGTATATAAGTGGAGATCCCACATCGACTAGAGATTAGAGCATGTCCTAGTATATAAGTGGGTGCAAACCTCACCTTATAAGCCGGTTTTATGGGGTTGAGTTAGGCTTAAAATTCACTTCATAATTTGGTATCAGAGTAATTTTCGAGCCTATCCTAACGAATGTTTGTTGGGCTTATCAGGCCATCTGCTATTGGACCGTTATCGGACCACCCATAATATGTTATCCCACACACGAATTATCACTCTCGGCGTGAGGAGGTGTGTTGGAGATCCCACATCGACTAGAGATAAGGACATTTCATTGTATATAAGTGGGTGCAAACCTCACCTTATAAGCCGGTTTTATGAAGTTGAGTTAGGCTTAAAGTCTACTTATTAATACTTCCGAATACATAATTCCCACAGATCCACAACCTTCCTTATTACACACACAAACTGTAGAGTCCTTTCTAATATACCGAAAGAAGGATTATAGTGAGCTCAATATTCAACCAATGGCCTTTCACATCTCAAACACTTCAAATTTTGTCTCATCTAAAGTTTTCTTTGTTCCTGGATTTTCAGCAACCACTGTACCAAAGCCTTAAAAGTCTTTACTTAGCATGACCCTTAACCTCCCAGCACAAAGACATGCAAAACCTTACTAGTAATTAGAGAAGAGAGGAAAGACTGAATTGTTGAAAATTGTTTCTCTTGATTGAAAGGTAGAAAATTTAATACATAGATATAAATCGAAGTGAGGCTAATCTAATCAAGGAAATAAGGAACCAAATCACAAATTAAAATTGTACATAGTTTGATAAGGGTGTTACAATAGTTCTGGGAATTTTAGTTCTAGGAATTCCTCACAAATGAAGAACTATGGAAGGAAATAGGGAATTCTTAGATGAAGAAAGAATCCCCAAGTTTTCTTACTGAGAAACAGAGGTACCAAAATTTGGTTACAAGATGATTGATTACCCAACTATTCAATCATTTTCCCTGTATGTAGTTGAAGAGTAACTATAGTAATGCACTCTCCAACAATTCAGTTGGGTCAGCCCTCAACTATTACAATTTTCTATTTACCCTTTCTTTTCTATCATTAACCACCCTTGAAAGCATTTGTCCTCAAGGATGCAAGGAAGGATATCTCCTCTAAAGATCATAGTAAAACTTGCACATGGCATCCTGTGGAAGTTGATCTTTCCACTTTACCAAAAATCTAGTCATAGTCCAATTCTTCCTCTTGACAAATCATCCTATTCAAAATAGTATTATGTTCACATGAACCAAAACTTGCATCAATGTTGGAAGGAATATAAGTAGTAATGACCACAAATCCTACATGTTTTCCTGAGACATGAAAAACATTATAAATTATGAACCCAACGAGAAGATCAATTCAATAAGCCATAACACCAGGACGATCTAACACTTTGAAGGGCCCATATAACTTAAGTGTCAATTGAGCATTAACCCAATGAGAAATAGATCTTTGACGATAGAGATGGAACTTAACGTAACTAAATCCCCTGTGTGAAATTGTCTATCCACCAACTATTTCATTCGATCTTGAAACTCTACCTTTGTTATTGATCATGCAACCACAATTTTTACTTTTTACACTTCCAAGTCATCAAGTTTCAAACTAAGAACATGCAATATCCTAAGATAGATCTTCTATCTATATCAACCATTCATATTCTATGGCTATGCATGCTTTCATGGGTAATTTCTCTCTCTAGACTTGTCATGAAGTGTTGGAAGTCCTGTTTACTATTAGATGTCTTACACATTGAAAATGTTGTCAAAATTGGGAGTAAACTCCCAAACTCGTGCAATCCTGCAAATACAGAGGAGCTCATGACTTGATGCATATGCCAAGTCGAGGAGGGGAGCACAAATTGTTGCGAGATCATGACGTTGATCGCTGAATCATGGGATCGTGCACCATGTTGATCCTTCCGTCTTGAGAAGATAGGGTTTGATGGCCCATTGTTGGTTAAAAGGCGACCCGACCCTACCCAAATCAAAGCCCAACACTTGTGCCATTTGACCCTTTTATTCCGCTAGGGTTCTTATAATTCACAAATCAGAAATGAAGGAGACTTGTGAGGCATACACACTTCTTGATGTTGACGTTATCGTTGTTGTCGAAAAACTATCACTTTTATCATTGATAGCCACAATACACTCATGATTCTCCCATCGCCACTAGTTTCACCATTGTTGGCATCAAAACACTCACAACCATCATGGTAAATGATGCTTTCACAGTTATTGACACTCGCTCTTTGTTTCAGTCGCTTTGTTATGCTCACTCTCTGTTGTGCTTTGTCTTTGCTTCTATTATCTGTATACTCCTAACTCTTATGAGTCAAGTTAAGAATTTTTATCCCCCTTTTCGATCCTATTATGATTCTCGAGTTTGACAGCATTGCACATTGATGCCTTCAGTATATTTGGGCTCTCCTTTGCTTCCTGTCCAATGATTCTACTCCATGGACATTGTAGATGGTTATGGTTTACCGTCTAGCATGATTGTCTCTCTAAGAAGATCAAGGATGTGTTTTCTTTTCTCTGAGAGATGAAGATGATATTTCTAGACTAGGCAACTTTTATTTCAAGAATATACTTCAAAATTCTAAACGAAGTTTCTAACCTCTCTCTCAGCATTTGGTTTTCAACTTCATTGTCTACAACAATCATATCATCAATATTCAGCATACTTTGTGAAGAAAGTGTGGTCACCTTGACTCCCCTTGTACCCTTAAGATAGCCTAGCTAGGGTGAATCTCCCAAACCAAGCATGCAAAGACAGTTTAAGCCTATAAAAAGTGTCTTACCTATATACACCTTCCTTCCTCCATTACTAACCTACTAGGATCTCCATATGCGCCTCCTCCTCCAAGTCTCCATGCATAAATGCATTTTTTTAGAACATAATGGTGTAGATCTCATCCAAAGTGAGCTACCAATGAGAGAGTAATGTTAATGGTATTCATCTTTGTAAATGAACAAATGTCTTCTCATAGTCTATTCCATATGTTTGAGTATGCCTATTTTCCAACCAACCTCCCTTGTATCAACCCAATATACCATCAAATTGATATTTATGTGTATATCCATCTAATTCCACATATTTTCATTCATGACTCGACACAATTTTCATCCTCTAGGAATCTTGAACAACTTTGGAAATCCCGATAATAGTTGAAACAAAGCACTAATGTTGTATAGAAAGATGATTAGTATATACAAAAATGAGATATAGAATACTTGCCTCAAGAACACTTTTCTTTCCAAAAAAAATCATTAATATCACGTGGTCTTTTCCTTCTTAGATACTAGTGTTGGTAGTATTTGTCAATATTATTTGCTTCATTTGGTACTTATACTAGTCCCATGTTCTATACAGCAACTGCTTCTTCGGGATCTGCAATTGATTCTTCAATAGCAACTTCTTCATAAGGAGTCAACTTTACCATATTATCCTACGTAAGGAGAGAGCGCGAAATCTTTGAGATTTAGTTTCCCGATGACTCTCCACTTGAATACGAGAACCAATGTAAAAGACAACTTTGTAGGTAACATCCATGGTAAAACAATCACAAAGGCATGAAAAGTCTAGGGATTATAACACTTGTATCCCTTTTTGTTAGATGCATACCCAATGAAAACAGACTTAACAGCCAAGGTTCTAACATTGCAATGATTGTGGTTGTAAACATAGTACAATCAAACATGAGTTGGAACTCTTCGTGCCACTGTTAGCATGTCATAACTATGATGACAACCAAACTTCAACAATAAATCAATCTTAACAAGACAATTCTCCTAGTACGATCATTAGTTAGATCGATCATGAAGGTGGTAGACAGTGTCGGATCTTAGTAGGGAGGGGCCATGACTTAACCCCCCCCCCTCCCAATTTTTTTAAAAGAATATACATATATGTATGCCTCAATTATTTTTTAAATAAAAATATTTATTTTTGATGTGGCAACAGAGGAGGTCAAAGGTACCAATAGTGCTACCTTACCGGTTTACACTTCTAAGGGCACATTGAATGTGCCAAAAAAATCATGCAATGAAGGTAGGTAAGATTTGAATACTTAAGTAGGGCCTTCAAATCAGGAAATTTTATACGAACTTGAAAATCTAGAAGAAAGAATAAATGTTTTGCTTGATACTTATACACAAGATCCAAATAAGACAACCCAAACTAAGGAAACAAGACAAATTTTGTACATAATCAACACCCTAATTTTAGAAATTACAATCACAATCACAATCCTACTTAATTACAAACCATATGTTATCATATTGTTAGGAAGGAAGATATTGCGCCTAAAGCCCTATTACTATATTAGAGAACAAAAGTCCAATAATTGTAATTTTGGGGAGAAGTCTAATAGAATGTAATAAGAAGTGGATTTTGAGCCTAACTCAACTTTATAAAACCGGCTTATAAGGTGAGGTTTGCACTCACGTATATACTATGAAATGTCCTAATCTCTAGTTGATGTGGGATCTTCAACACACACCCCTCAAGCCGAGAGTGGCAACTCGTGCGTGAAACTATATATTTATGGGTAGTCCAATAGTGGTCTTATAGAACAGTTAAGCAAATGAGAGTAATAAATACATTGTGAGAAGAACGAGAAACGAGGTTCATTTTTGTAGATTGAGTTTTACCTCTTTCTGAAAGAAGAAATCCTTGGTCAAGGGGAAACCTAGGAGGAAATTGTGTCCTCCTATCTCTTTTCTTTCCTTTTTTTCAATAAAACTCTTTTTTTCTTACTTTATCCAATGCCTAGTTCCTAACAAATTGGTCCGACCTACCGAATCCCAATTGGAGAGAAATGGATCAAGATGAAGCCAAATTCACAACTTTGGAATCCTCAATAGAAAAACTGAAGAGGACAACCAACAATCAATGAGTGCATTGCTAAAAACAAGAAGAGTGTAGAAGACATCAATGACATAAAAGGAGATACTCAAAATATGGATGGAAACAGGTCATTGGCCTTGAAGAGGGTGAGAACAATGACAAAAATATAACAAAAGAAATGGGGGGATGATGACCTTCTATGAATCAAAAGAAGCTCCACACACGTGGGTTAAGAAGTTGGAGTTACCTACCTTGAAAGGAAAGACCCAATTGGTTGCATCACAAGGGTGAAAATTTATTTAGGTCCAACAACTAAAGCAATAGAGAAATATCACAATCATTAGTATGGAAGGAAATGTAGTACATTGGTACCAATGTTGGCACAAGGTTTCCCAGAATCCTTCTTGGGAGGAATTGACCACAATGCTATTAAGGAGGTTTCAAGGTTGAAGAAGGGGTTCAATCTATAAGAGATAGGTAGCATTGAGTCAAAACACAAGTGTTTATATGTTCATGAGTTTGAGTTGTTGGTTGCTTAAGCTCCGTCTACAACAAATGAGCAAATGTTGGGGAATTTTTCTGGCAGGGTTACATAAAACATTAGAAGGAAGGTGCGTTCACACAACCCAAAAGATTTTATGCAATATGAGGTTAGCTATTGATATTGAAGAAACAGTAAAGAATGAAAGAAATTTTAGGGATTTGCGGAATCGTTATAGAGGTACAAATCTCAAGTTTCGAGGAGGGGATGGAGTTGTGCCAAGAGGCTCCAAAAAAGGGCTCAAGGATTGTGATCCTGGTTGAAGGTGAACAAATCACTAGGTTCAGCTCTTTGTGAAAGGAAAAATGCTTTGTGAAGGGAAACCCTTGGAGAAGAGAGGGCTCTCCTACTTGTTCTTTTCAATAAAAATATTTCTTTTCTTTCTCTTTTCAATTCTTGGTTCCTAACACATACAACCAAACCAATACCTCTAGCACACATGTTTGTTAAAGTCATTTAGGTAATTTGGTTTCATGATATTCCAAATTAGATACCTCAGGCTTCTTTATTGTGCCACTAACAAAAACATCATCTATCCATGCAAGAATCAAATTCGAAACTAACGAAGCCCTTAATGTGCTAATTGTAGATGGTATTAAAGCTTTTACGGAGTTTCTCCCTTCTATCAAGGAACAATTCCTCCCCAGTGTTCACTTATCCTAACCCAACCTAACTCCTACATAGGTACACCCTCACAAAGAAACCACAAAACTTCAAAGGATGTAAAACTGAAAAGGAGAGGTCCTATTGGTCACAAACTCACAATTAGGACTCTCAATGTTGGGCTTGTTGGTAGAGCTAAAAAAGGTTGTTCTTTGAATTTTTGCCACTATAAAAAATATGTGGACATTGACTCCAACGAAGCAAAATGGGTCTCTTTATTCATCCTCTATGACCAATTTGCATTAAGGTTGCGGAACCATGACCATTTGCTGTTAGAACTTCTGCAGCATCTTCTTCATCATTGCGTTGATGGAAACACCATGCCCAACTAAATCAATGGCCTTGGACAAAAGTGACAACCATATCTTGTTTTGTCTTTGGAAGGGTTCACACCTTCACAAAGAAGAGAATAGTCAGTGAAACAAATTATTTCCTACAAATGTACTCACAAAGAAGAGTAAAATATTTGGACATTGACTCCAATGGTGCAAAATCAGTCTCTTTATTCATCATCTATGGCCAACTTGTGGATTTAGGTTGCCGACCATGACCATTTGCTGTTAGAACTTTTGCTGCAACTTCTTTATCATTGTGTTGATGGCAACACCATACCCAACTAAATCAATGGCCTTGGAAAAAAGTGACAACCATATCTTGTTTTGTCTTTGAAAGGGTTTGTGCCTTCACAAAGGAGAGTAAAGTCAGTGAAACAAACAAATGTACTCACAAATTCAAGATCTTTCATTTTCACCTTTTTTTCAAGCTAAAATGGCCCTCTACTCTAAAATGAGTGTTTGCTCGTTTCTGTCCCATTGTCTTTGGAAGTTAATTGGTAGTTTAAAGAATCCCATGATCTTACACAGACTCATAAATAGCACATGTTTCCACAATGCCACTTCTACAACGGGCATCAAGAATTGCAACATCAAGGTCCAAAGTAAACACAAAAATAATGTTTTATGGATCTCCTGGTTCCTTATTTTGACTATAGGTTACGGACATTTGAACCACTTACACCACATGTAACCCAAACAGAGCTTGGTGCATCTTTGGAAACAAATTATGTTGGGTAAGTAATTATGTTTTTTCTCAAAAGCTCTCTTAGAAATATGGCAACAGTAAGCAGTTATTTATCCGAAATAAGATAAACCAAAAATGCAAAATTTGCTAGCTGAGTCACACTTTGTTCTTTAAACATTACTTATCTAAAAAATGCAAGCTTTCATGTTGCAAGATTCCTCTGAAGATGAATACATAAGTTAGAAAAAGCAATCACCTATTTCAGAAAGCTCAATGAACATTCAGCGCTCAAGATGAAAAATTGTTCCACTCAAGAATAGTTAAATTAAATGAACAGAGAAAAAAAGAAGAGTTGTTCCACTTGAAAAATCAAACAGTATCTACTAAAATTTTATCATTGCATGGATTGATTTTCAATTCTTAAAATCTAGGTCAAATGAAAAAGGAATAGCAAAATCCATTAAATCAATTGATATTTTTTCATTGGAATTGAATAAACTGATATATATATATATATAAGACAAAAACCTAAAAAACCTTATAACTCATTGAATATATTTTTTTTATTATGGAAAGAAAAAGAAAACATTAAGACGACAACGAAGAAAGCGGTGGAATACAAACGACAAAGAATCTACCAAGGGAAGAAAGGAGAAAAACGGACAAAATATTGAAGTAACGTGGGGAACATTATTATTGCACATTTACAACTGATCAAAGTATTAAATTGAAGCGGACCAGATATCAATTCTACTATTTTTTTTCCTAAATATTATGGCAAAAAGGAAGATGAAATGAATTTTGAGAATAAAGATTCCTCCTTAACATAGAAGGCTAAAAAATGCAACAAAGCTACCCAATCCCTCGATAAAGTTTTTAACATTGAAGTTCAGTGTTATCATCAACTTTTCATATCTCCAATCATTTTTTAACAGTGTTGTTAAATGGTAGGACCATGTCGAATGGTGCAGCAGATGGTATGCCTATCACCATAGGCAATTTGTGAAGGGAGGTCTGCTATGGCAGCACCAGAGGCTGCTGCAATGGAGCATGTTTATATGGTAGAATTTTGGCCTTTTGTCAACCACCATTGATAACAGTGTTTTTTATAAATAAATATTCAACGGTTGCGCATAAATTAAATGTAAAGCATCAACAAATTTCCAATATAAATCCAAAAACTTTATCGTTAATAACATGCAGAATATACAACCGAAAAGTTAGGAGGGAGCTAACCTGTACAACACCATTTCTCCCTTCAGTGCATAAAACACCACCGTTGCCTTCAACAAGTGGTTGGTAGGCAACAGAGCCATTATACACAGGCTCTGCCCCTGGAATCATTCCAGATTCATCATTCCACTCTTCTTCAACAAAGGGTGCATATCGTTGTCCATTTGGAGGTCCTATGTTATTTTTGTGAAATACTCTACACAAGACATAGGCATCCTTCTCCATCCAGAAGAGAAATGCACAAAAATGATTAACCATGTGTAACACAATAACAATGTCCATAGTGCAGTACATAGCAAACTATTCTTTCGACATTTACTTAAGAACAAAGCCCAAAAACCCACAATTTTGGTTTGGGAACCACATAAAATAACTAAGCTAAGCTCCTTATTTTACCAACAAGAAAACAAGTAGAGCCCCCAGTTGCTGCATGGAAACAGCACAAATTCATATAGTTTGGGGTCATCTCAGACTTCAATTTCTAAAATTAATTTTATAATCTCACCTGAGGCTGAGAGGATCCAGTCCCAGCCCTCTCTAGCTCCTCATCAACAAGTCTGTACTCATGCATAACCCAATTAGTCCTCTTTCCAACAGGAGCTCGGCCACTGTGAAACACCAAAGTTTTCTTCAATCCCACAGTCCTTTGATCATGTTTCACTGGTCGATCATTCCCAGTGGCTTTCCAATACCCTTTGTTGGTAGCCCTGTTCATCCTCCCACCATTTCCATATTTCTTGTCCAATGCACTAAAAAAATACCACTCCTGGTCCCTGGTCTTCAACCTCGACTTATCTAAACAAACATTCAACCCACCATCATTCACAGTAGTCAAAAATAAAAAACATCAGAAAACTGAAAAATATCCAGAAAATCCATTAAAGTGAAGCAGCTGAGAAACCAAACAAAACACACATCCCATTAAAATAAAACAGTAAAAATTCCAAATTTAAGCAAAGAAAAGTGAGAAACTTTAAATATTTAGGAAAAGGGAGTGACCTGCTAGGTCCCAGGGCTCGCTCCTGTATATATCCACTTCAGATATAGCATCAAATCGGAAGCTTTTGCCAGAAACCTTGCGCTTCAGGTAATAGATTACAAGCTCCTCGTCAGTTGGGTGGAACCTGAAACCAGGAGCAAGAGAAGTAGGTGGTGTAGCTGGTGCTGCTACTGGATTCACTGCAGTGGTGGCAGTGGTTGGTGGGGCTGGAAGGAACACAGTTTCGCGACCCATGTTGGTGGTGAAGGAGCAGCAAAAGGGGTGATGTGGAGGTGGATGGATATGGTGATTAGGGCTTCAGTGTTGAAGTTCCCTACGCCAAACGGAAAAGATGGGTCTTTGATTGAGGGTCAAGCAACAAAAGAAGGGTACCTTCAATGACAAGAAATTCTAACACTCTGTGGCTTCCAGGAATTTAGATTTTCTAATTTCTTTTTCTTTTATAACTTTTTCCAAAATGAAAATTAAGGTTGTCTTTGTGCTGTGCTATGTTGTGTTGCTGTTTCTTTTGAAACTCAACAACCCAAAAATAATCCAACCCTTTTTCTTTTGTTTGGATATTTTTTCTTTAGTTGGATTGCATTACTGCATATGAATAAATAATTAAATGTAGATATGGATTCAATGGGGCTTTTTGGGAAACCACATGATTGGGTTTTCTTTTTTCTCTTTTACCTATTTACTGCTATAGATTTTGGAAGTGAATAAATGATTCCATTATTTACTTCTTTTTATTCTCCTGAGAAAATAATTTGGGACCATCCTCAGGCACATTTCCCATCTGTGGCCCATCCTTGTCATTGTTATAATCCTGTTTGAGGACAAATGAGGATTGTGCTTCTCCTCACACCAATAATTCTAAGCCAAACAAACTATCTTCATACTTTCTCAAATTTCTATTCTATTCTTTTAGTTTTATGCATTCACTCAACTTTCATGTACACAATAAATAATGTACATTATATATTTTAATTATTTTTTGCACATTTTTTATTATTGGTTTTATAATAGGTAAAAAAACCAACCCACTATAATTATTTTGATGAGAAATTATACTTGTGTTTCATAACATTTATAGTTAATATTTTACAACTGTTTTTTTATATACATATTTGTTCATAAATTTAATATAAATTTTAGTGATATTTTTAATGTTGATAATGATTATTTTATTATCCTAAGAAAATAGTACAAGCATAGGTATTTATGTTTCCCCTTACATTATAAACATGGTTAAATAGATACATGTACTAATAAGAATATATTTGTATTACTATTAGTCATGATATACCTACTTAAATTTTTTTTCTGAATTATCCATGTCTAAATACTATTCATAAAGATAGGTAAATAATATATATAATAAAAGTTGAAAATTAAATTTCTCAACCATATTTGTGAGACTAATCTTTATATTTGTTGTTGGTTCTATGATTATAGAATGATTTTTTCTTACACTAAAAAATACCATAGTCATGTCACAAAACATATAGCAATGTCACTTAACAATAAATAAGGTAAATGTGATAACATATAACAATTTAAGCTAATAAAAAAGAAAAGAAATGTAATATCTTCTTGATAGTTAATAAGTAGGAAAGCACATCATTCATGTAAAAATATTTTATATACACATTCCTCATTATCCTAATATAAAAAATAATCACATTGAGATATATTGGAATACAAAATCAATTAATTGTCCATATAAAAATCAAACACACATTTAACCTCATTTTCTATGCATAAACTAATGAAGAGGGAATAAAGTTGAATAGAAAAAACTTATTTTTCTCAGATAAAAAAAACAAATCATTTATTATTACTTTTTTCACCTCTCACAATTGTAATTACTCTCCATCCTTTTATAAATAATATTTCTCTCTCTTGTTAAGTTAAACACAACTGTCACACTTTCAATTAATTGCAAACAAAAATTAGTCACATGTATATCTTAAATGCACATTTAAACTAATTAATTAAGATGTAAGTATACATTAAATTTAATAATTAATTTTTAATGTATTTCAAATAATTATATTGAAGCAACATAAATAAATCATTACAACAAATATATATATATATATATATATATATATT
>Ga0123341_1002368_pt1 | contig 15433 bp, 4 predicted proteins | sample Turbeapinknodule_FD_89959 | JGI IMG/M metagenome (GOLD analysis project Ga0123341, IMG submission 89959) | Root nodule microbial communities of legume samples collected from Mexico - Turtle bean Mexico pink nodule | ecosystem: Host-associated > Plants > Roots > Nodule | place: Mexico: Nepantla... | reverse complement strand
GAATTTCCAAAACATACCACAATTCATCTACTAATCATATAAATGTCTAATTAAAGAGATTTTCAATTAAATATACATGAAATAAAAGTCTATATAATTTATAACTATACAAAAAGAAATAAACCAACCTTTTAAAAACAAATATATATATATATATATAGAAAAAAAAATTCAGATTTATTTATTTATTTTTAGAGAGTCTAGCTTGAGCTAGAATTTGCTAGCTTGAGCTAAAATCAACTCGAGAGCACCCAAAATTTTAGCTTGAGCTAGAATTTGCTAGCTTGAGCTAAACTCAACTCGAGAGCACTCCGAATTTTAGTTTGAGCTAAACTCAACCCGAGAGCACCCAGAGTTTTAGCTTGAGCTAGAATTTGCTAGCTTGAGCTAAACACAACCCGAGAGCACCCATAAATTTTAGCTTGAGCTAGAACTTGCTAGCTTGAACGAAATATGTAGAAAAATTATGCATAACTTAATATACCTATTAGATTATAAATCAACATCTCATTCAATCCATAAATTACAAATCTACATATTACATTAACAGTTCCTGTTCAGCATGATACAATCACTCTCATTGAATCATTGAGCTATTATGTCCATCTACACATATGTATGATTTCTAATTCCAAAATCATTTAAATCAAACAACCAATTCTCAATAACAACACTTTCAATTTCAATCAAACTACAATCTACTCAAAATAAGAAATATTGACTCAAAATTTGGAATTGGTGACCACGTCACACTCACATTCAAATTTTCTACCCTAGGGTTCTATTGGAAATTTTAAACTAACTTCCCTTACCTAGACTTTAGCAGATGCTCACTAAGAGCTCCAAACCCACCAAAAGCTTAAGGATACCCTAATCTGCACCACAGAGTCCTGATCATAAATCTAACTATATCACTAGGACCCTGAGCTAACAGAGACTAATTTCGAAGATAAAAACCTCACATGCAAAATTAAACTAAAAGGCAACCTAACCAGATCAAAACTAACTCAAAGGAAAATGAGCCAAGAATGAACTTACTCTATCTAAGATTTTGATCGGTCAATCTTGTAGAGTTCACTGCCAAGAGTCCAATGGCGGACTCCGATCGTTGATCTGATGAGCGAGAAGGTCGGAATTTTAGAGAGAAGACAGAGGAAAGGAAAAGGAGTTTTTAGAGAGATAATGGTTCTTTTAAAATGAAACCTGAATAACTAAATTTCTATTTATATAACATTTTCACTTTAATAATAAAATATTTATGTGCCATTTTAATTGTACCAATTCTACTCTAAGACTATTTTTTCTTGGTCCTTACAGTTAGACTGTTACAATGAAAAAAGGATTAAAGTATATAACACTTAGATAATGTAATTATCATTAGATTGTCTAACATGATTTTTTCATTCATAGTTAAATGAAGATTACACATCTATACCTATATATAAAGAAGATTTTCCATTTAATTTCTTTTTTGTGGTGCACACAATTACTTCTCGATTTTACTATTAATATTTATTTTATTATTTTATCTTGGACATTCCAATCATTTCGTCATTATTATGATCCGTTACTAAATAACTAACAATTTTTATGAGACTTGGTTTTGAAAAATGCTTTTCTTTTTTTCTTTTTAAATTGAATATTTTTTTTTTAAAACTAATATATGTTGTATGTTTTCTTTTCACATCACATTCTTGATTTTTCTTCTAGGTCTTCTTCTCTTTTAATCATTTTGGGTCTTTTCTTTTAGTCATTTCTCACAGTTGATTTCAATTTGATACTCATTTGTCAGACTTGCATTAATATGTAATAATATTTTGCATCAATAATTAATTTAAATATTATGGCATTTTAACTGTCATTGCAATATTTTAAATTTATAAAAAAACCAAACTAAGAAAACCTCATCTCTAAGCCCCTTTGTAAATTAGACCAATGAGTTCAAGATTCAATGATAAACACGGAAACAAGATACAAAAGTATTTAACGGAGATTGGTTCCTCATTTGCTCCTCCGGACCAATATGTCGTCTTCGGTGATTCGAAAAAGGCATTGGACAAAGGACAACTTCATTCAATTATTTCTCATGAATGAAATTTTTCGCTTATGTTGTGTTTGTATCTGTGGATATACTATTCTCAAAGACAAATGTGCGAGATATTATGTGTTTGGATTGAGAGGTTGACACAAATATAAAAGCAAAAAAAAGAGAAATAATGTAAAAGCGAATCTCACATATACAAAGAAATAAGATAAAAGTCACCTAAATTTAGTTATTTTTCAATTTTATCCTTAAATAAATTGTACATACTCCAAAAATATTAAGTATATTTACACCAAAAATATTAAGTATATTTATAATAAAAATAAAAAAAAAATATTATATATATTTATAATAAAACCTAAATAAAAAGTTTTTTTTAGATAAAATATGATTGTATCTTCTTGGTGCATAATTCTTTATTCAAGTTCACAAAATTTGCACCATGAGTAAGGTTTCTATCATTTTAAATACTTTCAAATTAGTTTCTTAAACATATCCAGAACAAAAATAAATTGAAAGATTGCAAATCTAAACTTTCTATTTTGAGTGTATATCACCAAAAAGATGAAGATATGTAGATATTGTAAAATTTAAACTTAATTGATTCAAGTATCAAATAACATATTCAAAAAGCTATATAAAAGTGATGCGAGTTGATTTTAGAGTTGTCCATTTTATGGTGACACTTGTTTAGGAATTTGGATTTTAGCAATTATGAGGTGAGACCTAGAGAAGATTCCCACTAAACACGAACTTAACCTTAAGTAAGTGTGAAAGTTCACTTCTAAAGACAAAAGGAAAAACACATAATATGGTGATAATGATGATGTGTTGCGGAATTGAAAGACTTAAAAAGGAGACAATAAAGATGAAGGAGACCGAATGGAAAATGAAGCAAAAACAAGAACACAAACACAAGATAGATGGCGAAATGGAAAAAGGAATGAAAAAGATGAAGGATAGGAAAGCTTATGGATATTGGAATGGAGGAACACGCCACTTGGAGTGTGTGGGATCTCCAAGATAAGTGTTGAATGCCGCCACTTGAAGAGCTCTCACTCTCACAAGATAAGACCAATGAGGAGAGCACACAATTCTCACTCACAATTTTTGCAGAGTTTACTTTCTATTTCAAAATTCAATGTATCAATACATGAGGCAAGACACCCTATTTATAAGGGTGCCTTGCTGGGCAAGTTGAGCAAGGGTAGAAGGGAAGAGTGAGAGGCGGCCAAGGGGGTTTGACTAAGGTCAAAACCGCCCCTTTGGCTAGGTTTTCTAGAAGGTAGGGAAACCTTCCTTTCTAAAGGACTAGACACAAGCTAAAATGATAAGTACACCCTACCTATTATGCTAAATGAATCTACTTTAGCTTATTTTGCTATTTGGACCTCTAAAGTGAGCCCAAATTATTTACAACATGTTTTTATTTCTAAGAAGACCAGAAGAAAAACAGTTGATGTTCTGGTCTAAGCCCAATTCTTCTTCTGGTGAGGTCCATCTGATATTTGGTGGGGCTTTGACTTGACTGTTGAGATGACTGTTCACAATATGATTTGTCTCTTGAGTCCTTGATCATCTTCTTGGCTACTTGGATTGCATCATAAAGGGATTGAAGGTGAAGAACGAAAGTGAGGGCGAACCAATCAATTTAAGATCTTTAAGATATTAGAGTTATAGTGAACGTCTGATCAAGTTATTAGAGTTTCTAATCTTTTGGGTTGTGTGTTAAACAATTGTAATTCTTTACACTGTGAAGTTATACACTTGTGATCTTTCTTTGTGCTCTCTTTAAAAGTGTTCTTTGTTTTCTTGAGAGTTCTTAATCTCAGGGGAGGATAAGAAAGTGTACCTTAAAGAGGTGAAAGTACTTGTTGTTACTTGAAGATGTTTTGAATACTTGTTGACCAAGTGTGTTGATGTTAGTGGAAATTCTTAAATAGTTGCTTAAAAAGACTGAATGTAGCTTGAGTTTGAGTGAACTAGAATAAATTACTATATGTTGATTTCTTATTACTCTTGTTGTTACTTATGCTTTTTTTTCTTTATTTTATTCTTCTTACTAAATTATATGAACTACTAGACAATGTATTTTTATTTACAGTAAAAGGAGTTTAAGGTTTTATTCAAGTGGAGTCAACCAAAAAATCTTCTAATTACTATTATACTATTATGAAAATTGGATAATTGAAAAGTTTAATTTTAACAATATAACGTCATTACTATTATTCTCTTAGCACATTAATTGTTTAAAGATAATTCAAAAAAAATATTAAAATTATATAAAATTCTAATAATATTATTTAAATTTCTTAACAAGTATAAATTAGTTGTCAGTATTTTATAGTTTTGAAAAAAAATATCAAATAATGTTTAATGTTGGTATTGAACCTGTCATATGATGATTATGTGCTGTGTGGGAATATATAAATTTTAAATATTCAAATAAAATATAATAATTAGAAAAAAAAATACTAAAACAAATATATTTGGATTTTACTATTGAAAGAGATAATTTTTTCAAAATCAACACGGGCTAACAAGAAGTTCTACTTTTGAAATTTGTGTTCTACTTTTGGAATTTGTTCTTGGTTGAGGGATTGAGATGACAGTATCTACCGATGGAACAATTCAGTTTCCTACTTCAGTTACTTTCGTCCTCTGTCTTTTGATCGTTCGGGCTTCAACTCTCGATCGGGAAGACACTTTCAAAAGGTTCTCCGACACTCTTTTTGATATAAATGTTATAATAATGATATACCTTTGTATTAGTTGTAACATCTATTTATAGTATTTAATGAGTCCTTTTATTGTTTGACCTTGATTAAGGTGTGTCGCAATTAACATTAACATTACCTAATTTTTATATAACTTAATTACCTTTAATATATAATTTAATAAATACACTTAACCTTATATGGTTTAGTCGGTATCGAATATCGATACGTACTAAAATCATTCGGTCCTAAACAATACAAAATTCTATTGGTACAAAAAGTAAGTCAAATTTTTAATCATTTCCTAATTATTTAAGAAAATACAAATTCATACTGTATTCAATAAAATTGAAATCAAAAGAATAAAAATATTAACATAAACGTATGTATCCAATCATCCATTTTATGTGATAAAATAATAGTTTTGAAGTGAAAATAAGACGAAATTAGTAGTGAAAGTGGTTTTGGGTTTGATATTGCTACGCAGGGCTACACTACAAGACATTGTTGGGCCTTTTGTCACAGGCTGTAGTGCAAATGGTATAACAGCCGAAAACTACAATAAAATGGTTCCTATCTTTTAAAAAAAAATATCTCATAAAACATATAATTTAACTGTTTATCATATTTTAAAAATATATAATATTACATATATAAATATAGTTATTACATATTCTACTACGATTTCATCACAATTAAATCATCAAATTCACTAGTCCCATTTTGAAAACTATAATAAATTACAAAGTGACGAATCCCAAATGGTGGAGCTTGATAAAGAAACATTAGGGTGCCAAATTTCAAAACAAAAATACTAACTGTTCTCTTAAAATTACTCACTGCCGCATTTACTAGTCTGAATGAATTGGCAGTTTTGACACATGGCCACTCATCAACAACCTTTGAATTGGTTGGGTCGTGAACATGATCCTTAATAATGTTTCCACCTACATGGTTGAATTTCTTTTGAACAAAATGCCTGTTCTAAAACATCCTAAAAAATCTTATGAACTATTTTGAAACACGAATCTAATGTTCCAAATGCTAAACCAAGTATGTAAGCGTCATACACAATGTTAAACATTCACTTCACATACCAAAAAAACAATATTTTTATTATATTTAACTTATTTTTTAATTTAAAATATGATTATAATTGAGTTTCAAGTGTAAGTTTAACAAAATCTTTTCCAAAGAATAATGGTATTATTTGGACCCATGCAGGAGAAAAAAAAAAACCACAAAAAGAGAGTTACTTTGAGCAGCAGCGATAACTACGGTATAGGCTAGCAATGGGGAAAATGTATGGCATCCAAAGCCACACAAAGAAACAACACACAACACACAACACCCTTCCTTTCCTTTCCTTTCCTTTCATTTCCTTCCTGAATGCAAAACTCATTCTCAAACAAAATGCCATTTTTCCACTTCCCATGTTCCCTCTTCCGTCTGGCCCCACCACTTCCCTCTACTGCCCCACTTCCTCTCCTTCTGACATTAACACCACCAAGTACCTGCAACATCACAACCACTGACACCTCTTCTCAGATACCATAACATCACATAGCAGGTTTATTTTATTATATCTATGATATCTATGTATCAATGTTACATTGCAATGTGTTACATTACACACGTCTTTATGCCAATGCTTTACCTTGATAGGACAAATATCATGGTTGTCTTGTATGAAAAGTTGGTGAGCTAGAAAAGCAAAAATCAATGCTAAGCAGAGCAGAGACACCCACCCCTACTTTTCAAATCTTCTTTTGCATCACTAACTTCTTTACAGCATAAAGCTAAACCAAACGAGAGATCCCTCTGTTATATGCTTGTCCTTCTATTTCAACGTCTTATTATGGCTTTTGTAACCTCAGGTTCGGCCTTCAATGATGTTGCCACTCGTTTCTTTTTTCTTCCCTCTCTCTCTCTAGTAATTGCCACAGATGAAATCAGCGAATAAACAGCATAGGAATGATGGGGAGGTTGAATTATAGGAGAGGGGTTCATGAGTTTAGTGTAATCATAGGTCACCCATTTGTTACAAAAAATGGATTTGTCTTTTCCTCCCTTTTTGCTTTCGGTTAAAGAGAAAACAGACCCTTCTTCCTGATTGTACCCTCATGAGATTGAGGAAGCGTAAACGATGTTTTCCCTCTTGTTCCTCTCTTCGCAAAGTAAATTCACCATTGTTTTCTCATATCTCTCTATCTTAAGCTCCATGTTTGGAAATTCGCCTTAAGAAAAAATGTTTATGACGTTCAGTCTCCAGTGGAATTAAAGAATTATTATACCATTCAGAATCTGTCTCTTTTTAACTAACTGTGATGCAGTTAAACAAATAATCGTGTGGATGATTCACTTGCATTTCGATCTTGACACCGATGTAGTCTCAAGTGTTTTTGTGTTTGTCATATGCCATTTAGTTCAATAGTCTTTTGTCTAGTTGTTTCTTCTTCTCACTCTAGCTACTCCAACTCGAAGAATTTCCTATTAGTTTAAAAACCAAAACATGTTTCTTCCCTGAGTCATTGTTCTTAGCACTTTGAGATAGCCGGCTAAGATTCATTCATCTAAATAAATGAGGAATTTTTTCAATAGTTTCGGTTCATTGACATGTTGTTCATGTTCTCTTTATACCATCACTTTTTGCTTAAGGATGCTTTCAAAATTGAAATGCAGGTTGATGAGGATGAGATTTATTGGAGACACAGAAAGGAAGATGAAGAGTTGGAATGGACTCCTAATTCCACTCACTTAATATCTCAGTTGACTCAATGTTTTAGTGAGCAAATTTTTTTTCTCCATCTCTTTCTCTTTTTCTATACGTTTTTGCTTCTCTTCACAAATCAATATGTTAATTGATTGATGTTATGGGTCAATGAGAATGTGTAGGACTAGTGAACATTGTGAGAAACTTCACAGTTTCTGTAAAATACTTCAATTATCAGATTTTCATGTTTCCATAAGGACATTATCCTTGTAAATATGGTGATATAGCTGCCTAATTTCTATGAATAAGGATTAAGTTTTGATTTGGCAGTTTCATTTTGGGAGCATTCTTGATTTCAATCCTACATAGGAAGTTAAGTACCCTTTCCACTAATGATTAACCTAAAGTGAAGTGTGAGAACTGGATATATTGTGTAACCCTGCCTTTCAAGCAGTGTTTGCTTGGTTTGTTCTATCCAAGATTCACTTCTTAATTCTTAAGGACTTTCTTGTGAGGAATGCCTCTTCTGCATTCTGCTTTCTGAAATAGAAAATGAAGGCAGTGACCATTTTCAGAATGCATTGGAAGAACTTATATCAGTTATGAAATTCAGTATGTCAAAGTATGTAATGACTAACAACACTGCAACATGATGATTCTGTCTTGTGTCAGCATTACTAATCATTCAAATTTTTCTTCCATTTTGTTGCATGGATAGCTAATGCTATGGTTGGGTCACGATCATGGATAGGAGGACTCTTTAACCGCACAGGCACTAATAAGCGAAATGACAAATTTGTTGACTATCCTTTGAGTCCCGCAGAGGTAAAATGGAAGTTGATGATTTGTTGAATTTCCCTTGTCTTTTTCAGAGTGTTTTTCCTTCTCTTTGAGTCTTGTGTGTTTCAGATGGGGTGAGCTTAAATTGTTTCTATGATTATCTCAGGAGGAAAGACTTCAAAGGCTTCAAGAACGGCTGCAAGTGCCTTATGATGAGACTCGCCCCGACCATCAAGTACATCTGTTTTTTGTGAACCGATTTTTCCTTTTTATTTCTCAATACTTCAGTAATTAAAGCTTCATTTCTGGTTCATGGAAAGACAGAACTGTATCATGAAGTTTAGGAAGGCTTTCAACTTTTGATTTGTAATGTCAGTACACGTTTACTAACAATATCATCACTTCCAACAGGAATCACTGAGAGCTTTGTGGCATTGTTCCTTTCCTAATGTATCTCTGGAAGGCCTAGTTTCTGACCAATGGAAAGATATGGGATGGCAAGGTCCTAATCCATCAACTGACTTTAGGTACACAGATACGGGAACATGACTACTTTTTTGAAATTATGGATTAGATACGTCTTGAATACGTTAACAAATAAATATAAATATGCAGATTTCTACCATGATCAAAGTTTAAAGTCCAAGTAAATAAGTAGGGTGAAAAGGAAACAAGGCCAACCAACTTCATATGTTTATGCTTTGGAGAAAATACATATAGTATTTGTCCATTATAACTAAGTTAAATCCCAACCCTGTCCTGAAGTATCTTGTATTTTTTCTAAAAATCTATGTATAATACTTCTAGGAAACCAGGCTTCATAGGTTAACAGAATGTATTATATGAAAGAACGTGCTGATAAGAGAGTGGATTCTTTCCTTAATTTTTAACAAGGATCCGAAACTAATTGATATGGTGACTTCAAAGTTTGTGATTAGTAATTGCATATCATATGAAAGCACTTGGTCATACACAGTTAAAGAGAATGCATTATGCTTAATCAGTCCGTTACGTCAAAATTTTCTATTCCAAGGTATTATATTATGTCTGATATCCTGATTTCCTCAGGGGATGTGGCTTCATTTCCCTTGAAAATCTACTGTTTTTCGCGAGGAAATATCCGGTATGCATTTGTGTCTTCTATTCAGCACACCTGAAAGAACTTCATCTGCCTTTATGTCCTCTCATTTTAGTTTCTTGATATCTATGTTGGCAGAAAAGATGAGTTATTACTAATTTTATGGAAATTCAAATGAAGGCATCTTTTCACAGGTTGTTACTGAAGAAAGATGGAAAGAGAGCAACCTGGGAGTACCCATTTGCTGTTGCTGGCATTAATATATCATATATGTTGATACAGATGTTGGATTTATGCTCAGGTTTGTGCACTATTTCGCAATGCTAGAAAGAGTAAAAAGGGTAGCCTAGTGAACCAGTACTCCACCACTTCACCCACTGGGGGAAAATACTAGAAAGTAGGGACACAATATGATGAGTCATAAAATGCATTGCATTTGGTCAACATTTCTTTTAACTTTATTCTTGATGTTGTAGTAATGATTTTGGTATTTGACCTTTTGGGGTTTGTAAATATTCCCCCTTGTCAGAAAGTGAGAAGGCAAAGGACATTTTCTAATAAAGTTTTCACCAAATGTTGTTTGTGTTTTTCAGAAAAGCCACGATGTCTTCCAGGCACGAATTTTGTCAAGTTATTAGGAGGTGTGGTTACATCTTAATCTGTTCTGTCAAATGGTGTGCATATATTTTCTTTTTTTGATGTTTTTACTCCTTCAATTGCTCATGATTCTCATTGCATTTTACTGCAGAGAATGAAGAAGCGTTCGATATTTTATACTGTATAGCGTTTGAGATGATGGATGCACAATGGCTGGCTATGCACGCTTCCTACATGGATTTTAATGTATGCTTTTTATTCTCCATATTTTCTGCATCTTCTCCAGTCCTTCATGCTTTTCCCTCCTAGGCCTCCAACATTTTCAGCAGTATAGAAAAGAAAAACAATATAAAATAGATTAAAGGAAAAATTATAGTCACTTCACCTAAGATATATTCAAACAATACTCACTGATCTTAGTTTAAATAGATATTCACCAATTTTATATATTAGATAAAGTGATACGTATACTACCACTTCACTATTTAACCTTTTGATTAAGTCACATACTCACCCTTTCTTTGGTACTATCCAAAGAAAGGGAGTGATATGCTTTTTTTAAAACTAGTGGGTGTGGGATGTTTGCCTGTGTTAAATTAAATGAGTTTTGAAGTTTTGAAATAGCATGAACTTTTATATGAAGGCCATTTTTTTACTGTAGATATGATCTAGGAAATTGGTTAAAGTCCACAACTTATTTATTATGGTGACTTTTCCTTATAATAAGAGAACTGCTATATCCTGTTATGGAACAGGGACACTAAAACTTCTCTAAGAACTAAGAGAACAAGTTTTGGAGAGAACTGTTGAGTGTATTAATGATTAGTAAACCAAAATTGTAACTAGGGGAAAGTGAGGACTCTTCAATTGAAGTTGGTATACAGAAACTTCCTTCCATATATTTTTACTTTTTTCCAGAAACTGCTTTGTAATGATTATCTGACACACTAGTATATTGTTTGGTCTTTTCAACTTTTGAAATGCATTGACACTGCCCATGGCTTTAGGATGTTCTACAAGCAACACGAAATCAATTGGAGAGAGAGCTTTCCTTAGAAGACATCAACAAAATTCAAGATCTGCCTGCTTACAATCTGTTGTAACAATAGATTAATTCTTCCTCTTCTGTCCATAAGCAAAAAAATTCAAGTGCCACAATTTTGTAAGTATTGCAGACAATGTCTAGGACTTTGCTTCTCTTCTGAATCAATTTGCAAGAGTCACCTGCTGAATAAATGAGACAATGACTCATTGAAGGGGCGTTTTGAGAAGTATAAAATTGTAGTTGTTGTGGAGTTCCTTAATCCTTAGGGGAATGGAAAACAGATGAACTGTGAGAAATCATCTCATCAAACAGCCCTTAAGAAAATTGAATTCAAAATCTTGAAGATAGAATATTGATGAGGTTAGAAGGGGCTAGCATTTGTAATACAGAGGTTAATTCACTGAACTGAAAAAAGGTTACATTGATTAATTTGGTTTGATTGTGAGGTATTTTAACAAATTGTTGCTGCCTAGTCCAACTAGTTAAGAATTGTTAAAATGATTAGTTTAACTACTTTAGCAATTAATTAATTTACTTTATCTTTATGTTAACAGTTCTATTATTTGAACATTCAAAACTATCACATATTTATATTTTTTTACCAATTAGACTTTTAAATAAATTTTCAAAGATCAGTTTATGTTTAAAATAAATTAGGGTCAAGCCTCAGATTAGGCTTTTACAAAAAGATATCAAGCCACAAGCATGTCATGCATGTTCATGCTTCCATTACTGCAGCAAAAGTTTGAGTTGGAGACATTTAGTTCCAGATCTAATAAAATAATCCTGATGTTTAATATTCCGTAATACAGAAATAAGAAATTTCTAATTTCAATTCTAATATTATTTTTTATCTGAATTGTATCTTTTTTTTATTCTCTTCCATTAAAACTCGTTCTCTTTCACCAAATACACTGAATTGATTCCTTCAAAAAATTGATTCCTAACTTAAGTTTGAAAAGGTTAACCAATTCAATTCTAAAAGTTGACAACTATCAATGATGTGGTTATGAATTTGACCGTCTTAATCACTAAAACAGTTAATAACAATAGAAGTCAATAATCAAATTATTAAATTTAAGTATTAGAAACTAATCTAATACTTCTACAATTTGAAGATCATCTGAAATTTTCTTCCTCCTTTCCCTATCTTTTTCTGAAGTTTTTGCTGTCTTTTCTGAATTTCATTGCTACAAGAGACAATTGTATGGTTTTAAAAACTCTGACGGACAATGTTTCTATATATACATGTGAACAGAGTCAATACATAGTGAAACTGACACGGATGAATTTTAAGTCCAACTTACCGTTGTTAATTATACATTGACCTTCTGATTTGTACTTCTGCTATTGCAGATGCCATTAATTATAATATTGTTTCGTTGTTCCATTTCTCTCTGATAATCCTTCAGCTAGCTCTCGTTATATATTATACAGTTTTGAAATGCTGCAATACTATAAAAGAAAGTGTAACAAAATTATAGGGTGGAGTATGAATTTAACATGATTGCTTCTACTTATCACACTTTCCAGCTAGTTTATTCATATTGCTTACGTAAGAATTCATTGACTTCATATATATTTAGAAGACATGCATACACTTGCCCATCAAACTTTTATCCCTAGAAGGAGTTTAGTTACTAGGAAATGTAAGTATAATTACTACTTGATCATAATTACTAAGCATGATGCACGAATGGTTTGTCAAAGGTCGCATACCATGCTGTTACATGCTTAAAATGAGTGAAGGACATTCGATACTCATGGGAAGAGATTGTTGTGGATTGGATTCACCAAAGAGAGTTCAACTTTTTTTTAAGTGACCTCATCAAACTCATCATGGCATGGCACAAGGAGAAGAAGATTGATTCTCCTTGGCTTGGTATATAAGCATTAAAAGCGCATATTCACATCCACCATTGAGGCCTATCCAAATCCATCATCCAGTGCTAGCTAGATATGTATAGTAGTGAGCCATTTTCAATCAGTGTATTTGTTCACATTCCCTCAATTTTGACGTCTTTAACATCACAGCTTAAACTGACAAAATGTGAGATTATATCTGCATCAATATGTGACACATATGAATCACATACACGGATAATGACAAGAATACAATACGGATAGGGACTGTAATGGCAAGAGGAAGAAACAACACCGCAAAACTAGTTGGATATGCTCTATGTGTATTATTCCAATTCAGAAAATGGATACAAAGATACAAAAGGGAGTCACAACCCACACTCACTAACAGAATTCAGAAGAAGACAACAAGGACAAATAAGGAGAGAATTCAGTACATAAAGATTTCATCCGATACCTCCTTTTTCCCACCTTCATCACCCTTAAATCATGTAGTCACCCCGTTAGACATTTTCTTTCTCTCACTTTTTACTCGTGTCCCTTCTTTTCTGATCTTGTGCCATGTATCTCATGCCTCCAACTGACTCAGATTCTTTCCCACCCTTAAATCATGTAGTCACCCCGTTAGACACTTTCTTTCTCTCACTTTTTACTCGTGTCCCTTCTTTTCTGATCTTGTGCCATGTGTCTCATGCCTCCAACTGACTCAGATTCTTTCCCTTTGCTGCTTGGTCCTTCAATAAACTTTTTCTTTATATTTGAGTGCCTTACAATTCCCCTTTCATTGAAACTAATCTTGTCTAAAATTTGGGTAATGCTTTTGTATCACTAGTACCTCTTCCCAAGTTGCTTCCATTTCCGACATACCTTCCCACTGAGCAATACCTTAGGTATCTACTGTCTATTTTTTATAATTACCCGACTTCCCATCACCTTTATTGGCTGAAGTACTAGACTCTTTTCATTAGTCAGCAGCGAAATAGGCATATAAGGTTGTGATGCAAAACCAAATCATCGACCACAAACTCAATGTCTTCTCTACTTATTGGCTTGTATCTTCATATGTAGCTGAGCTCTTTCTAGATTTTTCTTCAACTGATCCAGCAGAACATTTCTCTGTTGCAATAGATCCTTAATTGAAGGAGGATCCAAATCATCAACATTGTATATTCTCAATATAGGAGGGTCCCTACCATATACTGCATTAAAATGAGTCATCTCTAGACTGCTATGAAAAGCAATGTTACACCAATATTCTGCCCAAGTTAGCACCTTGGACCATTTCTTTGGATTATGAAACGTGAGGCATCGAAAATACATTTCTAAGCATTTGTTTAATACTTCAGACTGACCATCAGTTTGCGGATGGTAAACTGAAGACATCACCAAGGAAGTTCCCTGTAATTTGAATAAATACTTCCAAAATTGACTAGTGAATACTTTGTCTATGTCTGAAACTATAGACTTCAACATTCCATGAAATTTAACAATATTTTGCATAAACGCCTCGCCTACAATTCTACTATTATAACATGTTTTCAGTGCAGTAACGTGTCCATATAGATGGTTGTTGACAGATGGTCTGCCACCACCATTATTACAGTGAACCCAAATGAATTTGGCAATCCTTTAATGAAATCCATGGATCCATCTTCCCATATTTGAACTGGTATAGGTAAAGTGATAGCATTGCTTCATTCCGTTTGAATTTCTGTGGTGGATTGCGGAAGCTCAATGGAAGTGGCGGACAAGGATGACTCCAATGGAGCTATGGTTTCCTTGAAGGTGCATGATAGGTAGGGAAAATGATTGGTTGGACCATATGACTTGGAGAAAGGTGAAGAAGGAGATTAAAGTGTCTATCCTAGAGAAGCAAGACAAGAGAGTGAGAAGGCTAGCGATCTTGGCAGCCAATTCACTCATTCATTAATCTTAGAAAAATGAGAGTCAAGCACCTCAATTTATAGGAGAGAGGGCTGAACATTTTGGAGTCAATATTTGAAAATTCAAAATAAAACTCTCAAATGAGAAGGTGTCATGTGGAGTCATGTTTTCCATGTTTAGCTCACACCTTCCATGCTAAATCCTCTCCACTCCTAGGCTACCATGTGGACGTTTATGGGCTCCTTGTCAAGCTAATTTACGTCCTCCAATATACCCTAGACGTTTTAGGTTACATTAGGCTTAAAGAAGCCCAATTGTTACCCCAACTAGTCACTTTTAACCCTAACTAGACCTATTTTATTATTGGCCCAAATACAAGCTAAAAAACCTATGCTACTTGACCCAAATATTTGGTCCAATTATTTTATGCTACTAGGACCAATACATGGCCCATGAAATCCTAAACAAATTTATACAATTTATTTAAGCTAAAACTTGACCCACAAATAATGTTGACTAGTCAGTAGAAACTTAGTCTTATGTTCTTCTTACCAAAGCTTTAGTTTATGTTTTGATGAGTTGGAGGTATTGATGGAAGAGGGCCCAAGCTCACCACACTATGAAAGCCAAGCTTCCAAGGCTAAGACCGTCTAGCTTATGAAGAGGAGCGTCTAGACTCAAAGAGGAGCGTCTAGCCTAAGATATGGAGCGT
>Ga0123341_1002366_pt1 | contig 15436 bp, 13 predicted proteins | sample Turbeapinknodule_FD_89959 | JGI IMG/M metagenome (GOLD analysis project Ga0123341, IMG submission 89959) | Root nodule microbial communities of legume samples collected from Mexico - Turtle bean Mexico pink nodule | ecosystem: Host-associated > Plants > Roots > Nodule | place: Mexico: Nepantla... | reverse complement strand
TGACTTTATCAGCCAAAGGTTGAAGAAAACGACCCCTTGGAGCACCAACAAAGATAGGCACTCCTAAATAAGTGAAAGGCAAACAACCATGACTACATGAAAGAATACGCTGAATTTTGGTGACAAACCTTGTAGAATTATCCATGGTGAAAAAATTACTCTTAGAATTATTAACATATTGACCAAAGAAATCACCATATGTTTTAAGAAAATTACTCAAATTTCTAAGAGACTTATTATCCGCCCTACAGAAAATAAAAATGTCATCCGCATATAAAATATGAGAGGGAGTGAGAAAACCGTGTGGACTAGCCATATGTAGAATCTTCTTATCATTCACAAGCTTTGAGAGACCTCTTCTAAGAACTTCCTCTGCAAGACAAAAAAGTATAGGAGACAAAGGATCACCTTGTCTAACACCTCTACTACAAGGAAAAAAAACCTACCAAACTACAATTTATTCTGATAGAAAGCATAGCTGAACGGAGAATTGTACTAATCCAACCGACAAATGAGGGGTGAAAACCAAAGCGTGACAAAACTAATAGTAAAAACTTCCAACTTAGAGTGTCAAAGGCTTTGTGAATATCAATTTTGTAAGCCACATTGCCTCCGTGAACCATTTTAGAAAGCAAGTTAATAGCTTCAGAAGCAATACTAATACAACCTTGAATTTGTCTGCCCTGCACAAACCCATACTGATTAGGATAAATAATTCGGGCAGCCACAAGAGCAAGCCGATCTGCCAAAATCATGGAAATAATCTTAAATTTAAAATTAGCAACATCAATCAGCCTGTAATCTTTAATAGATTCAACACCCTGAATCTTAGGAATAAGAGATACTACATTACTGTTCATTCCAGGGAGAACCTAGTTTTGTTTAAAAAACTGTTGGACTGCCTTACAAACATCTGTCCCAATAATATCCCAACAAGAACGATGAAAAACACTACCAAAGCCATCAGGACCAGGAGCACTATTACCATTAAGGTTAAAAACAACATTCTTGATTTCCAAAAAATCAGGACACTTAATCAACATCATATTCTCCTCAAAGGAAACCAACTCAGGAATATAAGTACCAATAAAATCTTCCATATTGTTTGTATCCTGATAATGAGAAATAGACTCAGGATAAAGAGTTTTATAAAAGTCCAAAATATGTTCCTCAATGAGTGTAGGATCCTCAGTAACAACATTATCAATTCGTAGACGATGAATCCCACTAGAATTATTCCTCCTCTTGACCACCACATGGAAAAAAGCAGTATTTCTAACCCCATCTTTAAACCAAAGCATTTTAGCCCTTTCTTTCCAAAACAAATATTGACAGTGAAGAGCCTGATCAAGCTCCTCCTTAGCAATCCTTTCTTGACAGAGAAGCCCATCAATATCAGACATACTAACAGTCTCTAAGGTTTGTTGAATACCAAGGAGAAGACCCTATTGAAGAAGAACTGCATTGTGAACATTACCAAAATAATTTTTATTCCAGTCACGTAGCTCAACTTTCAACCTTTTTAACTTATGATGTAAAATAAACATAGGACAACCAACAAACTTATTAGCCCAAGAATCATGAATAAGCTTCATACATGAAGCGTCTTGAAGCCACATAGAAAAGAAACGAAAATTGCTAACCTTCCTCAAAGAATTACTAGCAAGACTAGTAAGAATAGGGGGATGATCAGAACAATTTTTAACAAGAACCTGATAAGTACAAGAATCCCATTCATCCAAACACACTCTGTTACATAACGCCCTATCTAATCTTCTATGAATTCTATGGAGCCCTCTCCTTCCATTACACCAAGTATAGCAAGTTCCAGTAAAAGGCATACAAGAAAGGTCATTAGTATTAATCCAATCAAGGAATTCATTGCAAGAAACTTGATTAGGAGCCACCCCTCCTTTACAATCATCTGTCGAGAGCACAACATTAAAAAATCACCCATAATACACTAAGGCCCTATGAAGGAACTAAGATCCCTCCACAAAACCCGTCTAGCCACGTATGTGGTAGCACCATAAACACCTGTAAAACTAAAACATTTATCATGCAAATGACAAGTTACATAAATAAATTGTTCATTTACCAAGAAATTTCGGACCAAATTAGGAACCGACAAACACCAAAGCTTAGCAGCTTTATTAACAATAGGAGACGTAGCCACCAAATGCATATTAACAGATTTTAAAATGACTTCAAAAACATCAGTGTACGACACCATAGGTTCGGCAAGAAATACCAGAAGAGGTTTATGTAGTTTGAGTAAACTAATCAACATCTCCACAGTTTTGTGGTTTCCTAATTCTCTAACATTCCAGAAAAATGAAGAGACTTTCATTGCGACGTTGTGGAGAGAACTGCCTTAGCAGTTTTTTTGGATTTACCATTCTTCTTAGGTGGTCTCCCTAGTTTTCTTTTAGTGCAAACTATTTCCTCCCTAATATCAATGTCATCCTCCTCCGTCTCGTTGGGATCAGTCCAAAACTTTGAGAGAACATTTGTATTTTCCAAACCATCAATAGAGGAAAAGTGATTTTGTAGGATCAACGATAGTGATTTATGATTCTATTTTTACTGATATAATCAATCATATTGAGACAAACATTTTCAACTCTAAATAATTTGTATCATAGTTATAAAATAAAATAAAAGTACACTTCTTATCATCATATAAATCTCACTCTTTATTTAAAAAATATTACTTATAATTTTTTATTTTTTAACAAATTAAAAATATAACCACTAGTTATTTGATTTTGCAGTTACTAGTTCAAAATTTGGAAGTAGAAAGAAATAATGTCCTTTAACTCAAAATAAATACCTTTTTAAATTTTAAGATTTGGGTTGGGTGAATAAACTCAGTAAGAATTTCTGGAATAGTTTTTTTTTCTTCAGAATTTAACTTTTTTTATAAATAATTTAATTCACAGAAGTGTTTTTTTTATAACTTACTAAATTTTAATTTGCATTTTTTCATTTCTGCAAAATTCCCGCTTCTCTCTCTCTTCACTGAAAATTGAGTGATAGCATGCAACGAAGCTTTGCGAAGCTGAAGATGCTCTGAGGATTCCTACGTTCTCTTACGACGATGAAGGCCACTCGCAAACTCAGCAAGCCCGACCCAGTCTCAAAGGTTTCATCTTAGTTATTCATCTTCAAAACAAAGTTCATTTTTTATTTATTTTCCAACCTATTAAACCTATAGATTTTTAAAGTCAAGCTAGAAGCTGTTAGTTAAGCCAAATTTCACTGTTAATTTGCGTGATTAGAAATAATGAGTAGTGACTTTGACGCCCAATTCATTGGTAATGGCTCTTCTGGGTTTTACGTAAAAGTGCGCCTTTTGAATTTTGAACTATAAACCCTAACAATTGTTTGTTTGTCGACAAAATCGAACCAGAAGCCGTGGAAGGAAAAACATTTTCGGTTCAATGGTTTTGTGTTTTTTGTTTCATATAAAAGTCTGAAAAGTGAGACCTTGCTCAAAGAGAATATAATTCTTGGTCACTTAAACTAACAAAACACGATTCATGGTTAATTTGTGCAGTGCGTGTTATTAAGTAGTATTTTGTCCCTCAAATCAACGCGTAATTGCTCTTCGGGGTGCTCCTTATGTTTGAATTTTTTGAGGTATATGCATCTTGGTTTTGAGGAGCATAAACCTTAACTTAACACTGTTCTGCGCGTTTAGTTAAATTTTGGTGCATAATTTGCATATTAGATCGTGATTTCTTTTTTCTTCTCATAACCAATGCACAATGGCGTCTCTCCGTGTTCCTGATGTTTGCAATTTTCATCCCCTTTCAGCTGGTTTTGGAGGAGGTAATTGGGTTGACAACAAAGAATAGCAATGGGTTAGCTTCAAATGCCTTGAGCTCCAAATGTGCTTATTTGGCAGGTTCCGTGGTGGTGATGTATGACATGAATTTGGGCACTCAGTCACACTTGATGGTGTCTAATAGAATGCCAAAGCCTTTGAGCTGTGTAGCTTTGTCACGAGAGGGGCACTTTGTTGCCGCTGGAGAGGTAAGAGTTAATTCTCATAACTCGGTTTTAATATTATTGCTCTGCACTTTCACACAGTAACCAATTTGAAAGAAGTTCTGGACCCTATAAATAAAATAGCTTCGTCTTGTTGAATTAGCACGAGGATGGCACTTTTTAAGGGTGGATTGACTTATATTTTTTATTGATTTTACAATTCTTGTGGATATTGATTGTTATTTTCTTAATAATATTTGATGCTATTGCATTCGATGTTTGAGGGTTTGTTTGAAATTGGATAGAGGAGTTTGACAGAGAAGTGGGATGGCTTTTGATTTCTAAATCGAGAGACATAAAATGTTTATAAAAATGAGTAAGAATTGATTATATAATGGTTACCTAACAATCTCTTATTTATAGAGAGGACACAGTTTTTTTTTGTAACCATTGTATTAGTATAAAATTTATAAATTATTCATCACTGTAAACAATGACTAACACCGTCATGGACCTTGAACGCACACTATGTGGGTATTCTTACAATATGGTTTATTTCATACACAAAGTAACATTTTCAGGATTTGACTTTGAACCACTTGGTTAAAGGCTGCAAGCCGCTACTGCTTGTGCCAACCAATGTTGGTAGAGAGGACAATGTTGGGAAGTTCCAAATTGGTTGACTTAAACTCTTGGAGTACAACTTATATATCTGTTAGACAACTTCCCTTAATGCCAATTAGTTTTAAGATGAAATCTGACACGGTATAAAAGTCTATAGCTTATCTTGGTAATTGTCTATAAGATGAAATCTAACAAACAAAGTTGGGCAGTTCCACATTCCCTACCTCAACTCTTGGAGTGCAACTTATATATCTGTTGGACAACATGCCTTAGTGCCAATTGCCTTTAAGGGGGAATCTGGCAGACAAAACTTAGATAACACTCTTTATGTGCTTGTTGTGCTGTTGTCTAATTAAAGTTAATGTGTATATCAGTATTTTAGCTACCACGTCATTCTTTTTTAAGCATGTTTGGGGTAGCTTAAAATTTTCATTTCAGTTGGATTTATAGAAAAAAACTGTTTGAGGAATCTGTCCGTAGTTTGAGTATTATCAAATTATGATTTTGAAATTTTACACTGCCTTCCCTATGTAGATTATTAATTATCCTGCCCTCCCTTCTACTTTTTAAATTACATTCCTCTCTTTTCAGAGATTAATATATACATTGTAATTTATCCATTTTTAGTGCAAATGATCTTCTCGAGGCCAGTTCTTTTCTCTAGTTCATAACATTGAAACTTGTAGAAGACGAAATAAATTGTTTTGGATGAAGTTCTGGAGCAGTAAAGCTGAAACTATGGACGTTTAAAACCTCATTTCATCTTTTAAAGACCTAAAATCATTTATATAGTGTTTCAAATAAAAAATCAGTTACTGATGACAGTCAATATTAAAAGTTGCATAGAGAGGTTTACCTAAGAGGCTTGTTCACAGTGGCTCACCATATATAAAAGGTTTTGTGGAAATGGTAATAGTATATGTACTTAGGAAGTAGTATGGTCTTGTATCTCATGGTCAAATGGAAGTCCTCTCATATGCCTCACTGATTTCATTACTCGTTTTATCTACTTTGCTTATTTCTTCTATCCATCCCAATGAACATTTTTTTATTGTATTTCTCTTTTACTACTACTCTTTCTATTTCACTTCTTATCCAAAAGAAATTATAAAGGATGCTATCAATTTTATGATTTTTTTTTTTGTAATTATTGATTTCATCAAAAAGAAATATTTTACATTTTATAGATTTTACAAAATTGAAACACCATAGATGATCTTACATTTTATATTTGGACGGAAGCATATTTAAGAGGCTAGGTATTGGTGTATTTTGCATCTAAATGGTTCAATGGGTGTGAATTGGTTATAGGTAAGGCAAGCTAGTAGTAGGTCAATGCTGAAATTTTTACACAATAACTTAGTAACCATTATGATTAGAATTTTACAGAAGTTGATGTATTACAGTAAAAATATATTTTTCACGGTTATATCTTCATTAAATGAACTTTATTAATGCATTATTGAAATGTTCCTCATTCAATACTACTAGTGTTGATATGGAAAATATTGGGAATAACTGAATAACACACAATGGCTTCATTGTTTACACTTTTATACGGTAATCTTACTATGTTTTGCAGGCAGGAAACCAGTCATCAGTACTAGTGTGGGATTCTTTTACTTTATCTGTTGTCTCTGAATTGAAAGGCCATCTATATGGAGTTGCATGCATCTCTCTCTCACCGAATGGTTGGTTACACTTTACAATCCATATGCTTGCTTTTAATTTTATATAATTACTGCTTCTTACTCATTATATAGTATTCTGTCCAAGGTAAACATCTGGTGTCTGTTGGAGGATATATTTACCTTTGGAACTGGCGGAGTGGTGAGCTGATAACAAAGCTTCAAGAAACTTCTTGTTCTACAATTTCAAATATTAGCTTCTCATCAGATGCAAAAAATTTTGTAACTTCTGGGAAGAAGCACCTGAAATTCTGGATACTTGGATCTTCTAGAAAGACTCAACTAAATGAAGGGATGAGAAAGAGTACATCATTAGCAATACATGAAAAGCCTGCCAATCTTTCTATTCATAAAACAAGCTCTGTTACATCTATCAGTTCTGTGTTGGGCTGTAATGGCTATGCTAATTGTAAAAAAGCTGGTGATTGCTTTCCCATATATACATTGACTGATTCAGGTTTGATTCAGTTCAGAGTGTATAAGATTGTATTTTTTTAAAGATTTTAAGGCATTTGTGTTTCTTGGTTTCCACAATGTATTAGTTAGATAATTGTACAATTCCATTTTTTTCTGTTTACTGGCATTTTGCACCTTATTCGTTTCCTTTCTGTTTACAGGAATTTTATACCTTATTAATTCTGGGATGTTGGTTGAAAAGTCCGTGACCTTGAAGGTATGTCCATGTCTTCTCATTTTTGTAATATGTCTTAGCATGCCAGAGGTATCTTTTCAAAGAGGAAACCTTGATGGATGAAATATTACGTTTTTTAACAGATCTGTAGAGACTTAAAACTATATTTCCCGTATAATAGTAAATGATGTTCTAAGTGCAAGATGGCAGCATTCTTACGTTGTTTGTACTTTCTAAGTTGATCATGCCATTATGAACTGTATTAGTTTAAAGTTAATTATGAGTTGCTAATCGTTTGAGGAATTATAATGGTGTTAGAGTGTTAGTTCTTTGAAATTTTCATTATTCCCAAATTCTCATTTTCAGGTTCGAAAAGCTTTTGCATTATCAACATCAGCAAAGCTAATTGCTTGTGCATGCAATAATGGAGCAGTCCAATTATTCACCCCAATCTCTCTAGAATACGTGGGTAGTATATTATATTCAAAGACAAAAAAGTTACTTAAAGGAAGCAATTTAGTTAGCCACACTATAGTTCCAGAACAGGCTTCTGAACAATTACTTGCCCTGCCTGATGCAGTTGCCTGTCAGTTTTCGGCCTTAGAAAAGATTGGTGAGTGCTAAATCTTCCACTTGTTTTGCTAATTCTATTTAACATAATCTTGTGTTGTGCACTAATGTATTTATGTTTTCCCTACAGTTGTTGTTTACGGGGATCATAGTCTCTACATCTATGACATCCATGATGTGAATCAGGTAAATGTTTATATAATATGTTTGTCATTATGATTTTTCAATAGCATATTTAACATGTTAAATATTTTAATAGTTGTCACTAGAAATTAGGGATGCAATTACCATCGTTTAGGGTTTAATTTATTCCTATATATTTATGACTGAGTCTATCATGCCCTAATATAAACAAATCATTTGAACGTACAACACACAACAGTCCTTCTATAATAATTTTTCGTTTATACTAAATTGGTTATATACTCATGACATGATAGATTAATTATGTTCATGCTACTCAAGTCTTTTGCTTGTAAATTACTGTATGATGCAGCAAACTTTATTCCCCATATTTTGTTGGCCACAAGGTGTTGATGAAACTGCAATTGTTAATGCAAAACAAATTGCCATTATTTTCCAGGTCACAAAGTTTTATGTGCTAGTTTCACATTCCTCATGCATATGGGATATCAAGAACCTATGTTGTGAAAACATGCATGATCCATCTCTTGCATGCACTGCTAGGGGTTGTTTGGGGGGGATTTCTTTTGCAACTTGCTCTACTGATGGTTCAATCAGGATATGGGATATTGCTTTGCAATCTGATTTTTCAAATGACGCTGAAGATTTGAAGACTGAACTATTGAGTTCTTCATGTTTGGGTAACTTGATTGTTAGAAAAAAAATCACAATTCTCTCGTCTTTTAAGTTATTTATTTCTCACAAGTTGTGCTCTTCTTGTCTATTGCTGCAGTAACTGCTGGAACATTTGAACGCGATGCAGTTAAGGCAGATCTTACAAATGGAGAGTTTCGGTCACTTGCTGTTAGTTCAGACGGAAATTATCTTGCTGCTGGTGATTGCAAAGGAAACCTTCATATATATAACCTTCAAACATCGGATTACACATGTTTCCAGGTGAGTTCAGGCACCTGAGTTTATTTTAGAAATTATTGTGCTGTAAAACTATATTTGAAGCTTCACAACATTTATATGGTCATTTATATCCTGCACGATATTTCAGGGTGCTCATGATAAGGAGATTCTTACATTAAGCTTTACCACATCCACCCAAGATATATCTAAGGAAATTGCAAAAAACAATTACTTTCTTGCCTCAGGGGGACGAGATTGTATGATCCATCTCTATGATGTGAAAAGGTGTGCTTCTTCAATTGTTAAGGATAACCTAGTTGATTGGTTAAACATTACAATGACTTTTTGATTGTATGTGCCAGAAATTTTGATCTTATTGATAGCATTGATGATCATTCGGCTGCAGTGACTTCTATCAAAATTAGCAGCAACGGTTGCAGGATCCTCAGTTGTAGTGCAGATAGGTATGCTAGTAGATTTGGCATCACAACATCAAAACAAACTTGAAACAAAAACGGTTTATGTAAGTTTTGCTTAACAGTTGAATAAAAGAAAACTGAAAATTGTCACCTTAAGGTTCTGATTATATTTAGGAAGAAAAGTTTTAAAAAATTTAATATAAGCATTACCAATCTCTTGGGAATAATGACTGCAATTAGGAAATAGTGACTAGCAGTACCTTTCAATTAACGGATTTTTTTCAATTAACTAGTTTTTTCAATTAACAAGTTTTTTTTTCAATTAACGAGTTTTTTTCAATTAACGAGTATTAGTGGTGTGTTATAAAAATGTACTGGAAAGACATTCTTAGAAGCCAAAACAAATTACAGTTCTTCATTTTTGTATTTGTCTACTTATTGACATATTAATCATGAAATAGCTATAGGTTGGTTGATTATGAACTTTTAAATTCAGGTGAAGCCAACTTTTAATTGGTTTCTGTAGTCTATTTGATATATATTGGAACAGTGCACTCCATGTTTAAAAAATTGCATTGATTTTACATTAATAATGTGTGGCATATTTTTATAATTTAAATAATGAAACTTTTAGCTTTATTGATGTCTGCTAATTACAAAGTATGATAAGATTGTAATATTCGGTTGATCTGAAAGCAGATCCAGCCCCTTTGAAAATGAATCTGAGAAAGACAGAAAGTGAAATGTAATTTTTGCACTTAAACATACTGTTCAGAAAGTTTCTATTGCAGCCTGTTCAAAAAAATATAAAATATCACTTGCTTGCTGTTATCCTATTTCTAATTTGTTTTAAAGAAAGACCATTTCAGACAAACAATTAATTCCTCACTAATTTGAATATAGTTCTCTATGAAGTAGTTTAATAGATTCCAAATACAGACCCATATAATCTTCAGTTTGAGGTAGCCTAAGCTTTGGATGGAAATGTCAACAAATTTTCGTAGAACAAATAATTTTTTTGTTACATTTTACCATTTGATGATTATATACTTATTCTATGTGGTCATCATATTTGTGTTTTTAAATTACTTTGTAATATACAATAACCAGTGAACATAACATTGTTTGTATGACATTGAATGATTTCCTCTGTGATTAACAGAAACATAATTCTTCTTTCACAGTTTCCTGGTTCTTCGTGATGTGGTGATAGCAGATAATGGTTATAAGATTTTGCAACAACACCGCCAAAAGGCTTTACAACGTGGAACTGTCTATGATATGGCTGTGGATCTGACATGGGAGACTGTTGTTACTGTTGGGCAGGTGAGATAGATGATGTCAACATTGAAAATCATCAAAATTCAAGTGAGGGTTGCGGCTGTTGTGGAAGGCTTCCACGTGAATGCTTTAACAATTAGTCTATTCATGTGTCAATTTGATAAGATTATCACTCAATTTGCAGATTCCGCACTTGAGTGCTAATATTATTATCATACTTATAGGATAAGAAGATAAAGACGTTTGACATGGCTGCTCAGAAACTAATTAGGTCGTACAACCATGATAAATTTTTTGGAGAACCTATAAAGGTGAGCTTCATTACTAGAAAGTGATTACCAATGTTAACCTTCTTTACCCGAAGCTAATTTTGTTAACAGGTTATAATGGACCCAAGCTGCACTTACGTGGTCTGCTCATTCTCTAACAAGTCCATATGTATATATGACTTGATCACGGGGAAGATGGCTGCAAAGGCAGCAGGGCATGCTGAAATTATTACTGGTGTCATCTTCTTACCTGATTGCAAGCATATAGTTTCCGTGAGCTTCTTTCACACTTACTGTTGGTTTATTCATTTTTTTGAGTTAACAATATGCAATTTAACGTGAATGCTTTATAATTCATTTGACTATTTACTTTTAGTAAGTTAGTTTCTGCATATGTTTATTTTCATCATGTCGGAAAAGATAAACATGTTGATGTGCTCTCCTTTGTAATCAACATTATTCTTTTATTAACATATCCATATTCAGGTGGATGGTAATGGTTGTGTTTTTGTGTGGAAATTGCCCGCTTCATTGTCTTCTAGAATATTGGAGAGAATAATGGAAAAAAACAATCCATTATCTCCAAGAAGCTCTGGTCAGCCTCCCTCTCTTAGTTGTCTATCATTTTGCAAAGAAAAATTCCTGCATTCCAAGATCAATCCTGGTGTTTGGTCAATGATGAACAACAACCAACATGGGGATGAAATGCTTTATCCTGGGATCAGTCATACAGAGGCTTCAGCTTTTAAATTTAGTGTTTCAAGACTTCCCAAATGGGCACAAGCTAAAGTGTCGAGTTCAAATGGTGTCTGCAAGAATCTTAATTGCTCTTCGTCAGAGGTATGTGTACTCTTTAGTGTGTGTGTATATATATATATATATATATATATTTATTTATTTAGTTCTTAGAAACTCTGTTGTATTTAAATCCCGAGCGCCTTAACATGAAAGTTTTTATAAAAAAATAAAAAAATCCTGAGCGCCCCTACTACAGTAGTATTTTGAAGATTCAAAAGCTCTATAAGTCAGCATGTTCTTGGACAGATATATGTCCATCATTGAAGAGTACAAGTTAATTATTTTTGGTTGGAGTTGTTTTAGTGGACATTCAGTTTTGGAATGTGCAAGAGAACTAATTCCTTGTAATGAAATTGGGCTAAGATAGTTGTTCCGGGTCCTAGTCATTTGTTGAAGAGAAAATCGAGTCACTATCAATCCATATAATATATGGTAATTGAAGTATTAAGAAGTGAACCTACTTATATACTACTATGAATTGGTTTTATCTTTAGTCGATGTGTGATCTCCAACACCCTCTCATGCCAAGATCTGCCAGTTCGTGCGTGAGACTAGATATTTATGAGTGGTCCGATAACGGTCCGATAGCAGGTGGTACAATAGTTGGCCTTATATCTAGTTGATGTGAGATTTCCAACACACCCGTCCACGCCAAGGCATGTACACCTCGTGCGTAGGTCTAGATATTCGTGGGTGGTCCAGTGATACAATAGGTCCATTAAACCTTGTTAGGATAGATTTTGATACCATATTAAGAGGTGAGTTTATGTTTAATTCATTCTTACAAAATTGACTTGTATTGCCTCCACTTATATATTGTAAATTGACCTTATCTTTAGTTGATGTGGGATCTACAACATGATGTGTCTACATAATCTTTATCTGCATCTGATGGTTACTGTTGCTATTATGGTATAACAACTAAGCTCAAAGCCACATCTATGGATTAACTTTTTTGGGTGAAAATCCATGGTTGTCATGATGGCATTAAATGAGACAGCCAACTCTAGTTGAAACTTATCCTGTTAGAGTGTCAACATTTAAAAAAATTGAATTCATAGTAATGGCGTCCAATTTACAGTTGCTACAAGTTACAACACAAAAATCTCTTAGCTCCTTAAATACAAGACTGCAGTGTTAGGATTTTGACTAAGTGTCTAATATCTCTTGCATTTATGATATTTAGGTTTTTGCTCCTTTGTCCACCAAAGTTCAAAGTCCATATGATAATGCTTCTCCATTGCCTGATACTGTGAACCCTCAAGATTCTTCAAGGTTAGGAGGAACTTATAGGTAAGTGTTGAGTCTCAATCTCAATTATGGACTTTTGGTGGTGGCATATCTGTTCTTTGCTCATGAAGTCACTACAATTTCAGCAACATTCCATTAGACAACCATTGGCACTCTGTTTACACTGTTTGTATGGAAGCACTTTCTTCCCCGGAGATGCTTGATTTGTGTAAGACAAAGTTTCCAGAGATTCCCTTGAATATAAGTAAGTTGAATGCTTGTTTGTTCCACATAATTTTGTTTTCTCAACTTTCATCTTTATTGATGATAGCTTAGAAGACCAATTATGTCAACCAAATTCCTTTGAAGTTTAATTGGGGTATCTTAGAGATTCTCTTGGTAGGAGTGTTTCTATTTTCATATTTTTCTGATAGTAGTGATTTGTTTAGGATATGATTAGTATAAATAAAGGTTAGTGCATGACTTTTATGATCATAGCATCACATTGTAATTCATCTTAACAAAATAATAAGTAGAATATCGTTCAAAGTCTCTTCGCTCAATTTCCTTCCTCTACATCTAAAACCCTATAATTTCTATAAAATAAACCCAAGACGACATAAAAAAAAGTGTGCTTTAACCTTATGATTAATGGCTTATTGCAGGACAACATAGGGCTGAGGACCAGAACTCCTCTGGGCTTAGTAACCTTAGCAAGAATGAAAAGATGGGTGTTGCTCCAGACGAACATGTTGGTTGCAACAATAATGATGTTTCTTGGTGTTCTGAAGAAGTTTCTGAGAGTAAAGAAGAGCAGTTGTATTTGAGTGAATCTGGAATTGTGTCAAAAACAACTACTGAAGGCAATTTGGGCAGTCTACCATCTGAAGAAGACAGTGACATGTTTAAGCAACATTTTGGTAGCTTATCAAATACGCACAAGGTTGGTGTTGTATTCTGAAGTGTAGAGAAGGAATTAAAAAACAAACAAGTCTTGTTTCCACAAATTTGAATTAATCTCATGATTTCTTGTCCTACTTTTGTTCGGAAATTCACTGTAAGTTTGCTATTATGGAATTCATAATATAATTTTGGAAATAAAGCTGGTTTCTGATGTTAATTTTATTTAGAAAGAAATACTTCCTTTGCTTCAAATAATGTACTTCTATAATAGTGTTTTTGATGTCCTCAACCAATGGATTAGATGAAGACCTGTCAGTTATTAACATGTCATTCATGATCTTATTGGGAAAATCATTGTAAATGTCTAGTGGATAATGAATATTGATATCATCATTTATGTTTTTTTTTTTCCAAAATAAATTGCGCTATCCTAAATGAAAAAATATAGGTACCTACCAAGTCTTCATGAGGAAATGTGACTAACTATGGAAATTAAGATTACCTGGATGAGGTGGAATTGCTCCAAAACTTAAGGACTTAGATATCTTATAATTGATTTAGATGACAGTTGCTTATATTTTATTGAGTCTGTAACGTCATTTTCTTAATCTTACCCAGTTTGGTATCTGTACAGGCAGAGTCAAGGAAGTCGTTAGTTAGAAGGTTTTCTTCAAGATATATCGTGCAATGGGATTACCCAGGGGATTGCAAGAAACTGTTTAGCAGTCCTGATGGGCATACAAGTGGTAGAAAGAGCTCTGAGGATGAAGGTGGTACTCATATTATATCAGAAGACAGATCCTCACAGCTGAAGGAAATTGAGGAAATCAGAACTTCTTCGGGACAGGTATGTATGAGGGCATTATACAGGCTTATAAAACCATGTCACCCCTTTAGGAATCGGAACATGATGAAAATCTCTTTGAAGAATATTAGGATTGATAGTAAATGGAAGGTTATTTTGTTTTCAATTATCCCTTATGGGGGTCATGTTTCAATGAGCATTGCTGAGATAGTTAGATTTTTTAAACTTGTATAATAAATATACTAACATCAGCACTAGAACATTAAATCTGTTTCCTTAATATATTATATGCCTGCTGATCCCTCAAGTGATCTTTTCTGATATGTCGTAATGGAATTTGAAAAGCCTGTTTTTTTTTATGACCTTGAATGACTTGGCTGAAATATTTGCTGCTCAAAATGCTTATGGTAGGACATCAAGAATTCAGAACCTTCAACACATTCAACATGTGAACTAATCAAGTTCCCAATCAAAGAAAATTCAGTTGATAAAGGGAGTGAACTGGGAGAAACCATAGCCCTGTGCAAGGATGCATTTGGTAGGTTGGATGTAGCAGCTGAGAATACGCTGCGATTATTTTCAGAATTGAAAAAGTTTCAGGGCGAAGAGGTTGCAACTGGAGCAGGAGCTCAATTTTTAGACGAGGCAGCTGAGCTACTTCCTCTAGTTGTTAAGAAAGTTAATGCTGTTGCTAGATTGGTGCAATGTAGAAAGAAGGGTAAGTGTACATTAAGTGTACCAGAAATGGACCAGTTTGATAGATTTGATCAGATAGAATAATGGAAATACCAAAGGACGATGTCAACACTTAATATATTTCCTTTTTATTTTCAAAGAATAGAACGTTCCTTTGGTTAACAAGTCTGCATTCTACTTCAACTGAATGGTGAATATGCTAATCATTGAATTATTTTTTCCAAAACAAAGTAAAGTACATATAACTTTAGTGAAACATAAGTGTTGAACTATTAGAGATTACTGTCGATGTTACTGCACTATTCAGATCATTTGATTAGATATGATTTTGTAACTATTGTGGTGATATATTTTGTGTAAAAGAGTATTTGGGGTGATGGAAGAGGCCCAAGCACAAGCCCACATGCAAGCCCACCAAAGGGTAGATTTGGGCCAACCATAGAGTTATGGCCAAGAGGATCCAAGAAGACGTTCTTTTACATGTTCAAATG
>Ga0123341_1002365_pt1 | contig 15436 bp, 13 predicted proteins | sample Turbeapinknodule_FD_89959 | JGI IMG/M metagenome (GOLD analysis project Ga0123341, IMG submission 89959) | Root nodule microbial communities of legume samples collected from Mexico - Turtle bean Mexico pink nodule | ecosystem: Host-associated > Plants > Roots > Nodule | place: Mexico: Nepantla... | reverse complement strand
TTTTTGCATAATTTAGTCAAATTTATACTTTTTACAATTTCCATAATTCATAAAAATATAAATTAAAAACCAGATTTTTGAGAAAATCATTTATTTTTAATAAACATACATGATCTATATTATATCTTGTCATCATTATCATATTTTAGTTTATGATCTTATGTTCATTATCATAATTTTTATTGTGATTGGGCATGATACAATACGATCACAGTTTCAAAACAATAATAATTTTTTCTTTATCCAAAAACACTTTTTTCCAATAACATTGTACATTGTTTTGGTGACAACAATAAAATCCTCACAGCCTGTAGTATTATAATTCATGAATCCTATCACTTCCGCTGATAAAAGAAGGATTGCTACCATTTTTACAAATGTCTCTGTCTCTGCTTCAACCATATTAAACATTATATATATAATATCAAGTGTCTGGTGTTGGTTCGGGAGGTCCTCTGGCAATTGGCATCGCAGCATTACCGTTGATATTGGGCTTTGCATAATCAACAAAGATAACACGTCCATTTATTGTCTGTAAAAAGTTTCTGTTAGTCCTCACTTCTAAGTCCCCACCCAACAAAGAACACAAGACTCCCAAATTTTAATATTTGCACAAAGTAGTGTTTTTTTTTCTTCAGATTGGAAGTCGTATCACAGGGTATGTGTAGTCTGAAGTTGAAGCCATGCATGGAGTACAACTTTTTTTTACTCAAAATCATAATTTTTTTTAAAAAATACACTATTTTAGTGTAAAAACCCAAATTTCATCATTACCTTTCCTTTCATCTCTGTTATGGCATTCTCAGCCTCGTCTGGTGAAGCAAAGGTGACAAACCCAAATCCCTTGGATCTGTCTGACACCCTATCTGTCACAACTTTTGCTGCAAAACAGAAACTCAGCAGAATTGTCAAAGACCAGAAAAATCATACAATGAGATGACACAGAGTGGATTAATGTTAGTGCATTTCATTGTTGATTTGATACCTTCAATAACTTGCCCGTAGTTGGAAAATGCATCTGACAATGCTTTCTCTGTGGTGTAGAAGGACAGTCCTGAAAAACAATGAGGAACCAGCTCCATGGATAAATAACCCCCTTCCAAATTAAGATCGATTCATGCATTTCAAATTAATAAAATGAATTTGAAACAGAATCCGCAGGCTAATTACTTAAAAAATGTTTGGACAAATCTGATTTCCAATATATGAGCATAAAAGATATGCAAGACACAACACTTAACCTTAGGGCATGCTCAGTTCAAGAAACACAGTCTAAATAATTGCTATTGCTGAGAGTATCAAGAAGCTTATCATTCACATCAAGAAGCAAATAAAAAAGCAATATGAAACTATTCTATAGATTTCATCAACAGAAACAAAGGGCATTAAACAGCATAAATTAATTTCCTTAATTTTGGCCTGAAGGAACAAAACATACAGTGATTTCATCGGCGGAAAAGAAAAGGAGAGTTCATACCTCCAACAAAAAGCTTGTAAGCAATTCCTCGGCGAAAAGCTAAAAGAGATGGCGCAAAGGTTTTATTTTTATTGACCTGAATTATTTTTCTCACAGCCGCCATGGAATTCAATTCGATGTTGCAGACAGTGAACAAGGGAAATGAAGAGTTTATGTTGCATGGCATATTCGCAGAGCAAACGGGCTCAACATACACCAGAAGCCCAACTCAGTGTTGGGCTTAGGTTGCTACAGGCCCACCTCCTACCTACGTAGCATGACAAATTCTTCCTGCACCATACCAATTTGAATCTGCACCCTATCTTTCAAATATTCTAAATGTTGGATACGGACGAGTTCGCCTTCGCGGCGAACTCGGCGGTTTTCACGAGGAAGCGGTCGGAGTGGGAGCGAGGGAGACGAGACTGCGGCTTAAGGATGACTTTGAAGGTGTCGAAGGATAAAGGGAGAATGAGTCCACCCAGTTGGTTGACCAGAAACTTTTTTGGCAATGAGGTTTTGATCTTGAAGGCCACTGGTGAGGTTGGGTTTAGAGAACGAAGCCGCAGCTCGGCACTTGCAGTTGAGTGCGAACTCTATGCGCACCTCTGCGGGCTCGCACACTTCCACCAGTGCCTCCTCCATCTACCAAAGCTCGATTCTCTGTCCGGGATTGGGATTGGGCTTGGTAGTTGGTGAGTGAAGTATAGATGGAGCAATGAAAATGAGAGTCACGACACTGTGATGTAAACCAAACGTCCCTCAAGGCGCGTGTCCAATTTTTATGGGTTTTCACATTTTTCTAACGAATTAAGCTTCAATGAACAAAAAAAAAAGAGAAAAATCGTTGACATGTGGAGCCCACTCAAACAGTCAGGAGTGCGTTTAACACTGCTATTCCACTGACACGTGTTATAGTCATGTTTTGTAGCATGGGGAAATTCGGTGCACCGCGTGTAGGTCTTTGTTTGCCACATTACAAGCCATTGCATTTGGCGGGTAAAAAGTGTTGTAATGCGAAGCTATTAATGAGTCTTTTTTTTGCAAGGTTTGCTTTCAAATTCTTCTTTTAAGATAATCAGAGGTTTTGCTATTTGGTGAATATGTATGTATATACAGATAGTTGAATTTCTCCTGTATTGAAGATGTTTTACTCACACCAGCTTCTTGCTCGGAAGGCTCCTCTTGGCCAAATATGGTAACTCCGTTTCCATTTATTTCACATCCTGCTTTCCACTGTATTTGTTATATACGAGTACGAGCACTATATATCTATTCTAGGTAGAGAATGTGATCATGCAAAACCAGCTGCATCGTTGTTGCTTCGTTTTTTTATCCGTGTAACCTAATCGGTGATTATGGATTTCAATTTTATTTAACATCTGCGTTTGTTTCTAAAATGAAAAATAAAAATATTAGTCGCATTCTCACTGGTTCTTCATGAAGGATGGCTGCGACTATGCACGCAAAAAGCTGGACAAGCTCAACATCATTAAGATCTGGTAATATTACTTGTACGTTTTTTTTTGTAGCCTAGAGTCATATACATTGCCAAGGGAGCTGATATATTATTTTTTTGTTTCTTGTACTTCTTTCATAGCGAAGAGATTCTGAACCCATCGGTTCCCATGGCTCTTATACTTTCTGGAATTCTCATGGTGCTCTCTGTTGATCCAATGCTATCTTCAGTTTCAATTTCTATTTCAGATTATAGGTAGAAATATAGCATATCTCCGCGCCTATACTTAATGTTGTTGCGTTTTTACCAGGAGGAGTGGTGATTGTGTATTAGAGAAAAGTGAAGCTCCTTTATGGTAAACTTTGAATCTCTGTTTTCATGATTAACTTAATGTTGAATGTCCTTTCAGCGAACAACAATTTTATCTGAATTCTTTACTTTTAGTTTTTAATTTTATCTTTTTCAGTGAGTAATTTCATTATTTTTTTTTCAAAGATTTAAGGAAAATTGTCTGTATATCATTAATCCATATTTAATCTATAGTAACTCTTTCTCTTTGACAGGAAAGAGGCTGTTACTCTGCCAGGGATTAGTGAGACAAACGTGTTTGCTATGGTATACGTACCTGGTCTCACTATATGGAATTAGAAAGGGAAAAAAACTAATCAATAAACATTGAGAGGTTAGGCTAATCCAAACCCTGTTTATTGCAGCGACTTGATAGTGTGGGTTTACCCTTCACTAATAACGAAGCAAGAGAGGACCAAGATCCATCTAAATTTCATCAAGGTTGTCTTCTTTGGATTTGCTAAACATATATGTATAGTTCATGCAAGTGTCAATTTGCTCACTCTTACCATTCTCAGCTGACGTAGAGAATATTACCTTGTTTGAACGCTTTGAAACATTCCAAGCTAATGCGGATCCATTAAATTGCTTTGAGAGGTTTAGTTTAAATCCTCTTACTTTGTATAGTAGTCTTTAATTTCTTGCAAAATCCATTTATTTTTTTGGATGATTGTGGCAGGTTTGATATTGAAGGAGATGAGGAAACACAGGTAAATATAACTTCTAGAGATCAAATTCCAAGCATGCTTATACCCTCCCTACCTCATGAAGACCAGCCCACCAGAGGTGATTAGGATAATAATCATTTACAATAATGTTGCTTTCGTTTTTAACATTTTGTCTTTTTAATTATTGGACTAGATTTGTACATATAGCTTAAGAATTGTAGGGGAATAATGGACTTTTCATACTGAATTGTATGAACAGCCTGCGTATCTCTCCACGTCCTGCTCTACCTTACCTAACAGAGAGGAGATTTAGTCTTGACAAATGACTATGGAAGATAAAAAAATTTAACTTTTAGTTGGTGGCGTGTAGGTAAAATGTTATTTTAGTATCATAAGTTGACTTGTAAAAGGGCATATTTAGCACAGAAACTGAAGTATTATGATTAGAATTTAGTGATCATGGTATTACCATTTAGTGTGAAGACAATATAAGATATAGTTTTTTCCTTATGAGTCAGGTGAATATTAAAATAGACGTGTTGTGAAAATAATTAAACCTTTTCAATATAAAAAGTAAATAAGAAAGAATGAAAATTGTTTGCTGACATATAACTTGTGCAGCTGATATGTTTCAAGACCTTCCGGGACAACAGAACAATCAACAACCTAATGAAGCCGTGACACCTAGACAGGTACTACTACAATGACCATTACGATGAGAAAAAGAAATGACTGACCTTAGAAATGCAATGCAACAGGAACCTAGAAGGCGAGGACCAAATAAAAGGAAAAGAAGAGAAAGATTGGGTATCGAAATGGATTATGAGCAAACCATTCTTCCTGTTCACATATACCAACACTGGCTTCAGGATGCTTCTGATATTGTCTCGCGAAGGGGAAGAAAGAAAAAGGTTTTTCATATGTTGTTTTCTATATCTGATATTTTAGGAACCAGACAATTTTTGAAAGAAAGATGACGGGAGAGTCCAATATCATAAAAAAGAAGAAAAGAAAAGAGAAGAGAAGCAGATAAAATTTGAAATCTAATTATATTTTCTACAAAATGCTTCCACTATAAAGAATACCTTCTCTCTGTTGCAGCAAACCAATGTTTTGTCATCAACAAAGATAGCCAACCTCATGAAGCTGCCACCTGTTGCGCTAATTGGTGATTCATTTACAGCTGAAAATAATAATATATATTATCCAGCACCTATTCTTGACTTATGGATTAAGAGCATTCAACCACCCCACGATTCACCTTCAGGTGAGCATAAAGTCTCTTTGGTGATCTTAAGAAAGTAATAAACCTTTATATGGAATTTAGCATAAAGTAACAAACTCAATTTTATGCCAGAAAGGATTTCAGCCTACCATCCTCCAGAACCATCATTTTCATCGCCTCAAGGAGTACACAATGGAGATTTCATGCAATTTGTTAGTCTTATACTCCATCTTTTGATTTGCTTTTTCTTTATTTTAGGAGGACATGTAGCTTATTTCTAATAAAATGTCCAAATGTGAAGCCTTCTGAAGATTTTCACAGTAGGCTAGTCTATTGAGAGGGCATGAATCTACTCCGCATGTCTCATCAAGGAAAGCCGGTATTTTTTTTATTGATTTCTATATTGGATCTTTCAATTCTCTAATGGACTTCTATGACTAAGAAAATACGACATAATATGTTTTTTCTAGGAGACAGTGCACATTCCTTTCCAAGACCAGCGTCTGAACATGGTCCTGCCTCACATTCAGACTTTGATTCGGGAAGGTAGTTGATTCAATTTATAACCTATCGCATACTCGTCATAGTTTCAAATGTCCATTCCACCTTGATGTCTAAAGGACAAAAGATATTGTAGTTTTGCATTTGTTGAATAAGATTTGTTGTAGTCTGAAGCTTCAGAAATATTAACAGATTAAAAAACAGAAGGTATTCTCCATCAGCAAACAGCAGTGGAGGTCTTGAGCCACTAGTGGAGGATGTAAATTTCAAGTTAGCTAGGCTTTATGAAGATGGTCTCACGCCTGATCAAGGTATATTACTTGTTAAGGCTTTTTCTAAGATTGGAAGAGGACCACCTGCAGTGGTATATTCTTTATTTACTTATGACACAAGTCAACCTCACAAGTTCCTTTTCAGAACTTCTCGTGGGAACAGGATCCACGCAAACGCAAGTTAACATCAATCATCCCAGTGACAGGATAACCTATTCCATACAAGCGTATGAATCTCTTTAAGTAATTATTAACCATCATTACAGATTTAATTTTAGGTAAAATAATGCATATTTGTTGTGTTTGAACAGACAATTGAAGGCACACTTTGACACGCCTGGAACTCCTCCCGTTGAATCCCTCCATAATCTAGCTGCTGGAATGACACGAACATCGGCATCACAACTTTTCTATCAAATTTGTGGTATTTATTCTTTAGTTCCTTTATCTATCCTATATTTAAAATAGGTTTAATACATTTAAATTCTCAATTTTTATTTGAAATATTTAATATTTTTTCAAATTATTTATCTAATAAATAAATAAAAGTTGATTTATGTATCCGGTATTAACTCCGATAATTCTATTCCACACATGTTTGTATGTTTGTTAAATTAAAATATTGTAATATGATCTTTTGTATTAAGATATAATATACATATTACGACTCTTATGTCTTATGTTTGTATATTAGGAACATATTTGACTGTTATGATAAAATGGATTAAAATATTTATTTTATTAATTAATTAGAAAAGTTAATTTAAGAAAAAAATTATGGATGCTTAAAACAAAAAAAATGGTCACATATTACTTTAAATCTTTAAAATAGTAGTTTAATGACTATATTCACTACGTACCATCATTCAAGCATAAACTAAGACATTTAGAATAATTATGGTAAACTTTCAAAAACTTATAAGGTTTAAGGTTTTAATTCATTAAAAGAATAAAAGTTAAACTCTTTTTCTAAAATCAACATTCTAAGTTATAGAGTCTAATTTAATTCTTTCATTTGCATAGTTCTTGCTTCCGGTGATGCGTTGAAAGTGGAGCAAAAGGTGCCCTATGGAGATATTCTCTTCTCTAGAGGATTAAAGATGTGATGAAGTTTTCAATTATCTATGTTCCTCTAATTTCCTTCTTCTCCTTTGAAGTCTTATTTTTAATGCAACTTATGCTCTTTATCACCAAATTATATTGAAGTATAATTTAGTGTGGAATCATTAGTTATGACATACTCGTTTAAAATAGACATAACTTCTCTCGATTATTCAAGGATTACAAAATTCTACATTCTTATTTTCACTTCTTTTCTAAATTTTCTCATCATCATGATTACCAGTGTGTTTATCCTTGAAAATTATTTTATGAATTAAATTTGCATTGCCTCTTCTTTCTTTGTGTTTACGTTTTGTGAAGGTTAATTGGATGTGTAACCTTGATTCTATTTTATGTCTTATTATTCTATTTAGACTTTTACCACCCCAATTTTGAGACTGCAACTCCATATTTGAACCTGCAACTCCATAATTTTTAAAATGATTACTTTATTTATTTTAAAGTGATTTTTTAATTGTCTGATTTAATTTTTTTCATAACATACTTTAAAGAATTGATGAAATACATGTTAAAACAAGTTTTTTCAGAATAGTAAGATTTTCATAATATATTTCAAAATAAGCTTCTTATACAAGACTTCATAATTACTTTTCTAGAACATATATAATACTTTTCAGATTATAATGAGTTTTTCAGAAAGAAATTTTCAAGAATTAGATGTAGGATTCTCCTTCTCTTCTTCTCGAGTGGCGATGGTGCTGAAGCGGTGGTAGTGGTGACGGATGTAATAAGGAAGAAGTGTACGGAACAACTCAGTCATTTAACCTAATTGTGGGTGGGGGTGCAAGTTCAGAAAATGAGGATGCAGGAAATTAAAGCCTTCTATTAAAAAACAAAGAGACTTTTTTTGTGTTTTATGTTTTGTTTTCTCAAGGTTAGTTGGATGTGTAATATTGTCTTTATTTGTGTCTTATTATTCTATTTAAACTGTGTCTTACGTTTGTATTTTAAAAAAAAAGTGGTAAAGTACAATGATTCATTGAAGAGGTTGATGATGAAGAAAATACAATTAAAAAAATATTGAATCTTGAAAATCTCTAAAGATAAAAAGAATGGATGCAATTATTGTTAATAATAACATTTTTTTTTCTTTTTTGTGACATCACATTATTATGGTGTCAGTGTTGTTGAAATTAAGGAAAGTTATTGAAGAAAATGTAGACTAAGTCTCTCAATAAGTTAAATAAATTTCATGAGTCATACGACTTTTTGCACACAAAAAAAGTAACAATCGTATCTTTACCTCTTCTTAAAAATATTAAAAACTAGAAAAAAATGAAATTTTATTTAAAAATACGACTTCTTTCTAAAGTCATTCTACCACATATGACTTACTATAATTTAAAAAAAAAAAACCATTTCGTTGCTTTTGCCCCTAATTGTATTGCTCACAAATAAGAAGCATCAGTTGCTCAAGTTCATGACGAAAAGAGATAAAACAATGGGTCTTCAAATTTTCACATTCAGCAAATTTAAGGATTAAATTAACATAAATTTTTATTGATTTATATCTAACAGCATGCTAAACATGGGATTGTACATATATCTTGATTAGTCCATAGAGAGAGGACTTGTCCGACAGAACCATAACTGAATTTAAAAACACAGTACATACAACAAAGGGTAATAAGGCGACACTGACATGGAAACACTTATCATTGTGCAGAAACATACACGGCTATTTCTACAATACACTACAGAGTTACAGTGTAAAAATGCACATTACTTTCACCATTAGTTTATTTTGTGTAAACGTGGAACAATCTTTAGATCAACATAGCAATTAAAATCACGCTATATTTTAACCATTATTTTCACTAAGAACTTGTCCACGTATACACACACAAACTCAGTGGTGAAGGTAATAAAGTGTATTAATATGCACCGTATGATTTGTTAGTATATTGTGGAATTGGCCATTACCGATATATCATGCAAAGTTGTGGCTAAAGCTAAAGACGACGGATGTCTCTATATACTAAGTTACACCTCCTGTTAGACGTGTCGGTGTGTAACTATATACAGAACTAATTTATATGCATTTTCCATCCAACCTTCAAGAGTTTTACTACTCATGAATGATTCACCTTCAGTAATGCCTGGAACATCATGTCAATGAATTGATCATCCTAACACAGGAAAATTCCGTTAGTAGAGAAACTATATAAAAAGTTAACAAGAGGCGTCAAAATATTGCAAGCATTACACAAAAAAATAAAACAATTTTGTTAATTCAATTTGTAGACCAGAGGTTAAATTCATATTGAAATAAAAAACACAAAAAAGAAGTAATAAAAACATGAAAATCAAAACATGAAAATCTATGATTTCTGTATTCAAAATCCAATCTACATCAATTCCAAATTCAAATAAATGGATTGGATTTAAAATCCAATTCCACTTTAACTAGATGAAATATATTTGGATTTTTTTTAAATTCATTTAAAGTGGATTAAATTTATATTAAATTCACTTTGTTAATTAGATTAAATTCATTTTGATAACACAGACTAACTTGGCTCGAACTGGGTCTAAGCCGACTCAATCTGGACAAGGACCAACTCGGTTCTACATCAGCCCAGACACAGACGACTCGATATCGACTCGAGCCCGGACGACGCGACATCTAATCGGGCCCAAACGACTCGACATCGTTCTGAGCCCGAACGACTCGACATCGATCCGGGTCCGAACAACTCGACATCGGTCCGGGCTCGAACAACTCGACACTGGTCCGAGCCCGAACAACTCGACATCGGTCCGAGCCCGAACAACTCGACATCGGTCCGAGCCCGAACAACTCGACATCAGTCTGGGCCTGAAATACTAGACATCGGTTCGGGCCCGAACAACTCGACATCGGCCTCGACCTGGACGACTCGACATCAGTTCGGGCCCCAACAACTTGACATCGCCCCGAGCCCGCTCGACCTCGACCCGAACGACTCGACATCAGGCTCGAGCCTGCTCAACTCCACTTCAGCCCAGGCCCGCTCGGATAAACATTGACACGAGCCCGCTTGGCTCGACATCGGCTCGGGCCCGCTCAATAAGACATCAGCCCGAGCTCGCTCAGCTCGACATCGGCTTGAGCCCAGACGACTCGACACCGAACGACTTGACATCGGCCTAGGCCCGCTCGACTCGACATCAGCCCAGGCCCGCTCGGCAACGGCCCGGGCTTGCTTGGCTCAACATTCGTCTGAGCCCGCTCGGATCGACATTGGCCCAGGCTTGCTCAGCTTGAATTTGGCCCGGGCTTGCTCTGCTAGACATGGGCCTGGGACTACTTGGCTCAACATAGGTCGGGCCCACTCGTCTCGACATGGGCTCGAGCCCGCTCGGCTCAACATCAGCTTGACATTTGCTCGGGCCTGCTCGGCTCGACATTGACCTGGACCTGCTCGACTCGACATCGACATGCGCCCACTCGGGTCGACATTAGCCCTGGCTTTGTCGTCTGGATATCGGCTCAGGCCTGCTCGACTCAATATTGGACCCGAAAGACTCAACTCGACATGGGTATGGACTGGCTCAACTAAACATTGGCATGGGCCAACTCGGCTCAATATCGGCCACTCAGCTCGACGTGGACTTCGGCCGACTTTGCTCAACCTGGGCCTGAATTGTCTTGGCTCAATTTGGATTGGGCCCGAACAACTCGACAACGGTCAGAGCTCGAAGAACTCGACATCAGTTCGGGCCCGAACAGCTCGACATCTGCCTCGACCTAGACGACTCGACATCAGTCCGGGCCTGAACAACTCGACATCGGTTCGAGCCCGATCAACTAGACATCGCCCCGAGCCCGCTTGACTCGACATCGACCTGGGCCCGAACAACTTGACATCGACCTGGGCCCGAATGAATTGACATCAGGCCCGGGCCCGCTCAGCTCAACTTCAGCCCAGGCCCGCTCAGATAAACATTGGCACGAACCTGCTTGGCTCGACATCGGCTCGGACCCACTCTATTGGACATCGACCCAAGCACATTCGGCTCAACATCGGCCCGGGCCTAAATGATTTGAAATCGGTCCGAGCCCAGACGACTCGACATCGGCTTGGGCCCGAACGACTTGACATCGGCTTGGGCCCGCTCGACTCGACATCGGCCCAGGCTTTCTCAGCTCGACATCGTCCAGGGCTTGCTCGGATCGACATCGGCCCGGGCTCGCTTGACTCTACATTGGTCCGAGCCCACTCGGCTTGACATCGACCCAGACTTGCTCGGCTTGAATTTGGCCCGGGCCTGCTCGGCTAGACATGGGCCTGGGACTACTTGGCTCGACATGGGCTTGGGCCCGCTCATCTTGACATTTGCTTGGGCCTGCTCGACTCAATATTGGCCCAGGCCCGCTCGACTTAATATCGGCCTTGGCCCGCTCGACTCAACATCGGCCTGGGCCCACTCGGGCTGACATTAGCCCTGGTTATGTCGTCTGGATATCGGTTCGGGCTTGCTCGATTCAATATTGGACCCGAAAGACTCAGCTCGACATGGGCCTGGACTGGCTCGACTAGACATTGGCATGGGCCAACTCGGCTCAATATCGGCCCCGACCGACTCGGGTCGACTCAATATCGACCACTCAGCTCGACTTGACCGAGGGTTGACTTGGCTCGACTTTGGCCCGAAATGACTTGACTCGACTTTGGCCCATACTGACTCAATTCGACTTGGGTCTGGATGACTCAGCTCGACGTGGACTTGGGCCGACTTTGCTCAACCTGGGCCCGAATTGTCTTGGCTCAATCTGGATCGGACCAAGTCAAAATCCAACCCAAAATGCAATTTGGATAATCCAAAAATGTATCCAATCTATATTTAATTCATATCCAATTAAATGAATTGGATTTAAAATCCAAAAATATGAATTTGGATTTAAGATAAATCCATTTAAATGGATTAAAACTAATATGGATTTGGATAATTATGGATTGGATTTTGTAATTTGGATTTTTTTGCCCACCCTTAATACTAGTTAGTAAGAGTAGAGGTGGGTTCCTATGTGTCAGGTTTACAAAACCTTATTTTAGTTACGCCCTTCTTCAACTATTCACAATTTTTTCAAAAATTGCATCTCCGGAATTTTGTTATATGAAACAAAATCTCAATAATAATAATAATTAGGATTAGTGCACACTTCCAGTCTAATAGCAAGCTAAATAGTCATTATTAACTTAACTAGAATATTTTCCACATACGAAGGTTTACGACCCGTTTGGTCTGCTTTTTATGTCTGAATAAGTTCGGACTCTTTAGTAGTGCCCAGACGAAATTATAAATAAAATAAATAGATAATTCAGACGTCTCTCTTGAAGCAACTGCCAACCCCTTAACAACAATGGCTATGGCTCAAACTGGACTTTCTGCAGTGGGAAGAACTCCTATAATCCTTTGTCACACACCCTAATGATACTAAGGAGGACACTAGTAGTCGTTATTTCCCCCTTATTTAAGTTACGCACCCACCCCAAAATAAAAGAATTGAATGACAATCTAAAAATAGAACTAAATTAATAACGGTCAAGAAACACAAGGGAACTAAACAAAGATGGGAAAATAGTGAAATACCTGAACCAATGATAAAAGTGCATCGCGAACGCTATCCCTGCCAATTACAGGTCTATTTGGACTGGAGCTTGGAATAGGGGTAAGAGATAGAGGAGGAATAGGAGGCGGGAAGGGTTGAAGTACTGGTGTGCCATATGGTCGTGGCAGATTCAGGGAATGATTCACAACTGAACTATGCAGCACAGATGAAGAAATAGGTGGAGCTAACAGTGAAGATGAAGTGGATGTGAAAAAAGTAGAAGGCTTAACAAGACTAATGGCTTGATTGCCACTCTTGACTGTTTCAAGAGAGTCAACAGGGAAACCTGATATAGATGAGGTTGAATGAGAGGCAGGTATTTGCACGATAGGTGAAGGAGAAAATAAACCACTAGGAGCAGCAGAAGTGACGGTCGTAGAATGCTGCCTATCATTTTCTACATTGGAAGCATAATTTCCAGTAGCCTTCAATGTCTGCAACAATTGAATTAAAAATAAATTCTTAAGCCACAGACATCATCATATAATAAGAAGTGAAACTTAACATAGAAATTGCGGAAGTATTAACCAAAAAGCATAGAAAATAGACATTTAACAACATTACGCTGAAGAAGTTTGTGAATACAGGATCTTCAACAGAATCAATTGCAGAAGCAGCAGCTGAAGACGATTCTAGAGAGCTTTCTGGTATAATTGACACTGGCTGGTGTTCCTCAAACTCACTGTAATGTATAAAAACATCAGACATTAGACATGCAACTTTTATTACTTATAAATCCAACAGCAGAGATCACTAAGTGGGGGAAATAAATAAATGTAGTTTGAATTTTGAGCAAGCACATTCGTTGGACAAGAAAACCCAAACAAAAGTACTCTATTAAAGTAATTTTTCATTTTGAATAAGAAATTTCTTCACAAATGAAATGTTAAAGTCGATGTTGTTTGGAATTTCAAATATATAAGCAGCACAACACAGTGGTGCAGAGCAATCGACCCCAAACTCCACATAGTTGAACGACATCTCGCTAAATAATCTGTTCTACACATAAATAGGGACACTAGGCTTCTGCAAATGTAAAAGTGGTCAACAATCTGAAATTTTTAGTTGCCAAAGGCTGTCACTCAATCGTTATATCATGGTGGCCGATAACTATGCAATTGAAACAACTTCACATTTTATAAAATTTACAAAAAATCCTTACCTTCTGTTAGCAGGCGGTGTTGTAGTTGGAGATGCCTTTGGGTACAAATTAAGTATTCTGTAAATTGAATTTGGAAAATAAATAAGATTATCCTGCACCCAATTTCATGCATCACTAACCAGAAAAATAAACATACACACACAACAGTTTAGACCAGATTGGTTGAAGTTAGCATGCTGTAAGTTGTAACTGTAAATAACTAAAGAAAAAAAAAAAACACTAAAGTAACTTGAATGGAGAAAAATCGAAAAATATCATACCTGTTAAAAAGATTTGCAACTTCCTCACATTCGTCTGGATTGTAAAACCATATACCATTAACTTCTTGAGCTGCATTCCGATATAATAGGTACGGTTTTTTAAGTTCATACTCAAAATCCAATAGATTCTCCACCAGGTTATCTGTCAAGACTCGGGGCAAAATTCAGAGAGAAAGTTGTTGAGTAGATAATAGATGCCAAAGATTCAGAAATGCGGCAATAATAAATTTTGCATTACCAAAAACAGCATTTTTTACTTACATCAATAATTAGCTTACTTGAATCTAGCCCCTAAACCGTTCTTTGTTTCTTCTAGTCAAACTATTTTTCCGAATAAAAGTAATAGTAATAATACGGTTTCAAAACAAATCTGAACCTGTATTTCGTCGATTCATCACAATAAACTGAAACCGTGGCTGTGAATTCCTGAATCAAAAAAAGAAAATGATGATCGATCTTGGTGCATATGAATGCATCAATGCATACAAAGAATAGCGAGAGAAGAGACAGTGTTGTTGATGAACTCACCTCTTGACAACGAAGAGAGATCCTTCGACATCCTTGCGACTCTACAGTGAGTGAGCAAAAAGATGAGAGAAGAAAGTGCGACGAAGTGAGAAGAGAAGAGAAGAGAAGAACGAACCCACTGGTTGCTTTCGATGTTGAAGTCGTAGAAGGAGACATGAGCGGCGGTGAAGAGTATCTCGTCGATGAATGGATCGATTCGCTGGAGCACGGTGAGATTCAGCACCTTCGTGCTCTGCTGATCCAGATTCGGCGTCAATTTCTTCGTCTGAGACATTTCAATTTCTCTCAAACCCTCTCCCGCTCGGGATTTTATCTTGACTCGTTTCGTTGTTTCTTCCAAAGAAAAGAGACGAAAAGAAGAATTGACTCTCACTCACTCCAAGCAAAGAACAATGTTCGGAGTTTAATCTACTCCTTCACAAATCAAAATTTACAAATCTTGTGTCTTTATTTTTAATCCTAATTCTTAAACAAATATTTGGTGAACAACCACTCTCAAATACAACACAAGTTAAAAAGTTTAGTTATTTTTGCTGCGTATTATGTACAATTTGTTCTTAGTATTTTTATGTAAAAAAAAAAAGAAATATAATCAACTTTTAATTCTAATAAAACAAAATTTAGTAAGTCTTCATTTTATTTAAAGTAAATATATAAGGGTACATTAATTTGAAATTAAAAATAATTAATGCTTTATTGAACTCTGAAAATAATAAATAAATATTTATGAAATTTGACAATTAAAAATAAACGGATAGAAACTTATTAAAATTTATAAGAGATGTATTTGTTTGTATTTTGACAAAAAAATAATTTTAATTTTTTAGTTGGCATCTATG
>Ga0123341_1002363_pt1 | contig 15438 bp, 13 predicted proteins | sample Turbeapinknodule_FD_89959 | JGI IMG/M metagenome (GOLD analysis project Ga0123341, IMG submission 89959) | Root nodule microbial communities of legume samples collected from Mexico - Turtle bean Mexico pink nodule | ecosystem: Host-associated > Plants > Roots > Nodule | place: Mexico: Nepantla... | reverse complement strand
GTTCTATAAATTATGAAAATTATTAAAAACAAAAAAAATTTAACTAAATAATACAAATTTATATATTTCATATAACTATTTTATATCATAAAATTATAGAAGATTTTAAAATTATAACTAAAATTTTAAAAACATTTAAGTAATTATTTAATTTAATATTCTTATAAATGATATAATTAAAATTTATATTTTAATCATCACTTAGTATAATGGAAATTCAAAAATGCGGTGAACGTAGATCGAACACGTGACCTTCAGATCTTCAGTCTGACGCTCTCCCAACTGAACTATCCCCGCTATTATTCATTTCATAAACATATTAATAAATTACTAATATACTTGTTAATATTCTTAGAAGGTAATTACTTAATTATTAAAAATCTTGTAAATGTTAATAAAACGAGATGACCTTTTTAATGATATTTTTATAAAATTATTGTTTGATCGATATTAAAATATTGTCAGTATAGTAAATTCAATAAATAACAATAATAAATCGATAAATGAAACACACCAAAAAGATTGAGTTTAATAAGGAAAACATTTTATATAATATTGTTATGAAATAAATAAATGCTTATATAATGAGGTAAATAAAAGGATTGACAATAATTTTAAATTTAAATGATTTCAATGCCTTAGAAAAAAAGTTGTATAAAAAATTAAAAATAAATTCAAATTATAATATTAAAATGAAGAAAAAAATATGAAAAACAAAAGTTCAGTTGAGGATGATAAATCAAAAGAAAGGAAAGTATAACTCACCTTATTTTAAAAAATAATAATTTGCCCAATTATTTTAAATGATTGATTAAATTGAAAATGAATACACGTACGGCTTAGTTGTATGTGCCGTTTTAACTTTTTTTCATTGCGTTTTGATCGTCGTGCGAAAACAGCATCAAATTTGAAATATGATGAGTAGAATGCCAATGCGATTACACTTCTCTTCATTTCCTTCATCCCCGCTTCTCATAAACCCTAGAAAATTTGGATCGGTTAGCATTCCATCTCTGATGTCTTGGGCCTGCAAAAAATGCACTTTCGTGAACCCTCCTTCTCAACAACGGGAGTGCGAAATCTGCTTGTCCTCGGCGTCCCCAAGGGGTCCTTCTTCTTCGTCTTCGTCGCCCCCAAAATGGTCGTGCAAGGCCTGCACTTTCTTAAACCCTTACAACAACCCCTCTTGCGAGGTCTGCGCCACTCGATGCCCCGTTCTCTCCCTTTCCAATCTCAACGACTTGAATGACGCCACTGACCACGATTCTTCAGTTGGCTCTGTTTTTTTCCCTCTTCAACCCTGCAACAAGAGGAAGGCCATCGACGAAGTTCATGTTGTCGAGGATGATGATGATTCTTCAAAGAAGGTTAAGCCGTTCAATAAGGCTATTCGAACCAGCGGTGAAGGTGAGCGTTGCGTTTCTATGCGTTTTTGTTTGTTTTAATGTCTGCAAAATACGCGTTTCATGAAATACTATTGTATGTTGCAGAGAATGTGGAGTTGGGAAAAGCTTGTAGCACGTTTAAGATACTGAGTTACAATGTCTGGTTCCGGGAAGATTTGGAGTTGCACAAGAGGATGGAGGCTATTGGCGATCTAGTTCAGTTGCATTCCCCTAATTTCATCTGCTTCCAGGTTTCAATATTTGTGCTCGTAGCTTTCTTATTTGATGAATCTTTTTGAAATATTGTCGCTTTGTGTAATTTGGACCGCTGCTGCCTCAGGAGGTTACTCCCAATATATATGACATATTCAAGCAATCCACTTGGTGGAGTGTGTACCGTTGTTCGGTTTCTTCTGAGATGGCTTATTCAAGACCCTACTTCTGTATGGTGGTAAGTTTGATATATTTGAACCTTTGGCTTTGTATTGATGTGTGTATACACATGTCCGGTGTGTTCTAGACCGAACCCCCTTTATAGCACATGTGCTGCATTTATTTTGATGACCTGTATATGTTTCATATTAAATATGTCACCATTTTTTGTGTGATTGCCACGTGCTGTTTTTTCTGCTAACATGCAGTTTGTGCACAGGACCCGGGTCTTTAGAAAGTAGGAACTCATTAGTTCATACTCATGTTGATAAATCCGTTCTGATATGTTATATTATTTATAATCATCGTGATAGTCTATACTTTGAACTTGGTGTTGAGGATTTGGCGTTTAATAGCTTGTCCGCTTTATCTACAAGTTATTTTTGCAGTTGTTGGGGATTATATTTACTTTTGAGTGAACACTTTATTTGGCAAAGTTGTAATTTATATTTACTGCCATACCTGGGTACGTAATTGCAGCTAAGCAAACTGCCTGTTAAATCTTTCCGCAACATACCCTTCAGCAATTCTGTTATGGGAAGAGAACTTTGCACTGCCGAAGTTGAAGCTGCAAGTGGCAAGTCATTGGTTATTGCCACAAGCCATCTTGAGAGTCCCTGTCCAGCCCCCCCCAAATGGGATCAGATGTTCAGTAAGGAAAGAGTAGTTCAGGCCAATGAGGCTGTAAACCTTCTCAATGAACAGCCAAATGTTATTTTTGGAGGTGACATGAACTGGGATGATAAAGGTGATGGCCAATATCCATTGCAAGATGGATGGACTGATGCCTGGGCTCAACTAAAGCCAAATGAAAGTGGTTGGACTTATGACACCAAGGCGAACCAGATGTTGACAGGCAACCGTACTCTCCAAAAGCGACTAGATCGCTTCATTTGTCATTTAACTGATTTTAAGATAACTAGTGTTGACATGATTGGGATGGAAGTAATACCTGGTCTTTCATACAACAAGGAGAAGAAAGTAAGAAATGGGATCAAACAACTGGTACTTCCAGTTTTACCTAGTGATCATTATGGTCTGCTTTTGACAATTTCTAGTAAGTAATGCCAGTCTGGAGAATCTGGCTGTCTGGTGAACCCTTTGTTTTGATGTTCTCGTCTCTTGCCTCTTCTGTATCTAAGGCATGTTATAAATGCAATTTTGTAAGATTACAGGAAAAATGCAATGGAGACGTTACTGACATTGTATATGGGGACAAATGCTGTATTTTCAGAACTTCAATCTGCCTTTGATAGTATATATAATTTCCCTTCCACAATGTATTGCATTTTTCTTGAAATTCGAATGAGTCATACTATTCTGTAATTATAGTACATTTTATTTTGGTCAGCAATCTCTAGTTGCTTAGGATAGTAGTTTCATTGTACATTTTGGAGACTAGGTTACCTGACTCCACATTTTAACGTGTTAATATTGAACAATCGGTAGTGTAATCCGTGTATGCTCAATACTTGCCGACAGATGGCAATCCCATCCCCAAATTCATCTCTGAAAATATTGATTCATATCTGCCAAAAGAGTCCAACACTACCAAAAATTTAGCCAATGGGAATAGGTGTCTGACAAGACGCATTAAACTTGGTGAAAAATTCGGTGGTTTGCTTGGGTTGGTATTTACTTTGAGATCTTCACGTGTAAAATTCTCTTCGCTAGTCTGTAAGAATATTATGCAGTTAGTTCAAAATTCTAAAAAATGGGATTTCCGTAACAAAATTATAGTGTGTTTATAAACATTCGAGAGTTATTTAATAGAATATTAAAATAATGTCATGTTTAATTTTTAAAAATGTATTTCTATAAATCTCCGAAATTACTTTTTATCTCATTTGTTTTTCATTAGATCCGTATATATTATCATTAAAATCTAATTTAGTTCTTGTATGTGATAATGTGTACGAATCTATTTGAAACAAAAGAAAACGAAGTTACTATTAGAGATTTTTTTGTTTTTTTTTTAACATTGAAGTACTAACTTTAAAAACCTATTCACTTTCTACAGAAAACATGATTCACCCCTTTAAATTTAGTATTCTGCTTACTGTTCAAAAATTTATGTGACGCATGTACATTATAGTCCGAATGAAAGTGCTTATTTGATCGAGAATTCGAGCTAATACGTGCTGAGATGGCCACTGGTTCTTTATCCCTGAAATCAGGATTTTCCAAAAGAATGTATCCACTTCTTGGTGGTGAAGCAGTTTGATTTGAATAAAAACAATTCTGAGAATTATTAGTGTTCTAATTTGTGTACAGTTTACATAATTCCTTACTTCTCAAAGCACGTTTATCATCAATTATTCTTTCAACTCAAGCTTCTCAACAGAGTCATCCATTACTTGTTCTCTCTTTCCTACACCCATGCACCCTAAAATTGAGACAGGATTCAATAAGTTACGTTTAAAAATAATTAAGGAAAGAGCAAAAAGCCTATAACTTTGTTTACATTTTGTAAGAAAGTTATTCTGACTTGTGACACCAACACAAGAACACAAGGATCCTTGGCATTTGAGTGGTGAAGTTATAGTATTGATTATTTGAGGGATCCATTGCTCCTGTCCTGCTTTCATTTCAGATAGCATTTATTAAGTTGACAGTACGATTCCATCACAATGTTTTTCAATGCAAAATCATAAATATGTTTGTGAATAAGATGTTTGCCTCACACCTCAATATTAGTTACTCGGTGGGGACTATCAGTAACTCAATTCATTCACTGCTTAATCGTATTAAATAATAAACAAAAAATAACTGAAAACATTAAAAGGAATGCGGTGAACGTGGATCGAACACGTGACCTTCAGATCTTCAGTCTAACGCTCTCCCAACTGAGCTATCCCCGCAACTATATGTATTATTTTATCATTTCTTTATTTCATTGTATACCTTTGTTATTTTATCAAGAATGAAAAACTGACACCGAAGAAAAATCTTTCCTCTGTTAACATGCATAAAAATATTATTTATATGTGTGGTGAGTTTATGAATTGATATTAACTATGAATACATGTTGCGATGGAAAATCTATAAGACTTTTTGGTTTATAACATCATTATTTAAATTCAAATAAATAGTCTACATGATCTAATATGTGAGGATGAATGAAATATATAATATTAAGAATCTATATATGAGTTAAAAATTCTATCTCGAATAAAATGATAAATTTTAAGTGAGATATAAAAAACACCCTAAAAAATTCTAGTTTTAATATTTTAAATTGAAGATCACAAATTCTCTAAGTCTCTATTAATTAATTATCGGGAGCGACGATTGAGACTTGTTGGCGCTCGAACTTCTTCGTGTACTGTTTAAACACTTTAAACTTTATGCTTTCACCACTGTTTCATCACTTTTACTTACGCGAACCTTCCCTTGGCCTTTGCAGGGAAACACTCTCTTCTCTTTCTTCCAAAACTCAAACCCTCGAACTTCATCACTCGAAAGGTATGATTTTTATTTCCAGATTACTTTGCCATTTATGATTTTGCTGCTTGTAATATGATTATAATTGCCTGGGTTTGTTTATGATTTCTGCATTTCTCTGTGCGTTCATTTCTACTGTTCATGCTTTGAGTCTCTGTTTTATGGGTTTCTTCTGGTTCTGTCGAGTTGTGCCACCTTCCATCTCTAAAGTTTCTCTTTTTCTTTTCCTTTTTAGCTTTCTTATCCAAGATGACTAAATGAGCACCTGAACCAGCTTCTCCTTCCGACTCCAATTCTACTTCAACTTCATCCCTGTTCCATCTTCTTCGCCAGTCCCTCCTCCTCCTGCCTCATTCTATAAGTCCCTATATCGCTGGGCACCGGTGGACCTTCTAGAAGAAAAATCCACTTTTACGACCATCGAGAGCATAACGACTTATAGGAAGAAACAAACTTGCCACCCTTCACGCGTCTTCGGCAAGGACCATGATAAGTTCGTGCGGGTAGTAGCTTGTCGCAAGGGTGAACTGGTGTGCTCAGATGAAGCTTCTGATCCGGAGGGCCCTTTCTGCTTCGTCTATTCCACCATTTTCCGAAGGTTGGGGCTTCGGTTACCTCTTACTCCATTCGAACGCACCCTTTTGACGGAGGTGAACGTAGTCCCTGCCCAACTGCATCCCAACAGTTGGGCATTTGTAAGGGCCTTTGCCATTCTTTGCTATAGCCTTGACCTTACGCCATTTGTAGACACCTTCCTTTTCTTCTTCGAAGTCAAAGACCCTGGGAAGAAATTGTGGGTTAGCTTTAACGGGGTGGCTGGTAGGGTGCTCTTAACGCTCTTCCAGAAATCATATAAGGGGTTCAAGAAGAACTTCTTCAAAATTAGGAGCAATCTGAGGGACCTTGCCCTTCTTGATGGGTTTCCCTTGTATTGGACAGAGAAACCCATCATTCAGAAGCCCCAAAGTCTTGAGGACCTTGCCCCTCAAGAGCGTGGGGTATGCGAGCTCCTCTATGGACTCTCTGCCCCTTTCAGCACTTTGGAGCTACTCAAGCGTGAGTTTAGCCCAAAGAACCTTAAGACATATATTGGTACTTCTTCGTCCATGCCTCACTTCATTTTTGTTTGTATACTTGCCTTGTTTATTGTTTCCTGTCTTAATTTGTTGTCTTGTGTGCAAATATGGGTTTTAATAACGATAAGAAGAAGAAGTTGGCTGACCTGCTGGCCAAACAAAGGGCGACCGCTACTGGGGAGGGCACATCAACGCCCATTGCCCCCTCGACCTCAGCTACTCCTGCCCCTCACCCAACCGAACCAGCCTTCACTGTTGATAGGCCTGAAAGGGTAGTGGTCGTCGAAACTGACGACGAAGAGACATGCACCGACCTTGTCTTCAAAAGGTCAAGAGTTGGTGAGGCCGTGGCACCCTCAACTTCTGCATCGGGTGGGACCCCGACCTTCATGGACCATCCTCCAAGCGCCACCTCTCCACTCCCCCTTGTTGTTCACGAGGGTGGAGGGGAGAGTGCCCTCGAGGGCCAAGAGATGCCCTCCACCTCACCACTTCCCCTGCTTCTCCAACAAATATTCAGTCGCTTCCAAGACAAGGAGGTGGTGGAGGGCTTAAGCGGTGTACCGACCCGTCCCCGGGCGTTGACCAAAGTCAAATTCAAACGTATGGTGGGACCCACCAAGGGGCCTCAAGGGAGGAAGTCAATAGGTTGACCACTTTGGGCGTCGCCAGGTGCGAGCGTCACCAGGTGTGGGCGTCGCCATGTTGAGGCGTCGTTGATGTCACCCCCCGATACCCACGGGTAGGGAAGATCGTGGAGGGGGCGACACAGTAAGAGGTCACGGTACGGGCGAGGAAGCCTCGGGCCCCGGTACCTCAGAACAGTAATAAAGAGAAGAGAAAGGTGGCTTCAAGGCCATAGTCCCAGTACCAGTAGGGGGTAACCTGACTCTTGAAGTACCCACGCCACCTCTGGAGAATCCCTGGGACAGATACGACCCAGGAGAGGGCCACGCCCAGGGGTGAACCATGTGCATGGTACGAGAGGAAGGTAGATACATTCTCAGGGCGAGTGACTAGAAGCGGGGGCGCATGAGTCGGCACCCAGGTAGTCACCCCTCGCGCCAGATGCACTTCGAGGAAGGAATACTTACACGCTGGAATTTCCCTAAGTTGGGTTACAACGCTGTAAGGCCTTCCACGTGGAATTGCGGTTAAGTCAGAAGGACATGTGGCAGTAAGCATTGAAACCCAAGGTGTATAAGTTTTTCTGAAAGCTTAGTAAGGTACGTTTTTCACAGAGTTTACACACTTTCTAATCATTTGCTCGCTTACACATTGTATGCACGAGTGGTTGGAGAGAGAGAGAGAGAGTTAGTTACAATTCACTTACGTACCTTCAGAGCATTCAGTTACGGTGCTCCGAGACGGAGGTGTTTGGTGTTTCTTGCTTGCTGACTTGATCGTCGGAGTGCAAACGGCCGCGAGGGCGCCCTTTACTCACTCATTTTCAGGTACTCACGGCGGAGTAGGGTGAAGATCTGAGTTGGAGACGAAGGAGTCCTTGTTCGCGAGTCAAGTTCAACGCACGAAGGTCTTTTCAGTCAACCGGCGAGAACATTTGGCGCCCACCGTGGGGCCGATTTAAAACATCAGTCCCACCGCAAGTGTTGGAGGTTTATCAGTCACAGTTTTCGAGATTAGTTTTCAAGAATCGTCCAAGATCCACAGTTCATCGTGAAGTTCAGTTCAGTTCATTGTTTGTTCGTGTTTGTTTGAAGTTTGCTGAAGATACGCTGTTGCTCGTGGTTTCCACCGATCGTTTTTCGATTGAACTCAGTTTTCACCATTTGTTTCGTCAATCCAGTTCTGTTCCCATCGTGTTCTTCGGTTTCTTGAAGATTCAATCGTTCGATCTTCAGTTTCGCGTTCGTCTGCAGTTTCCGTTTGTTTTTACCGGAAAAGTTGTCAAGAACCACCGCAACAGTTTGAAGATTTCCAAGAACTGCAAGAAGATGAGGACAACCAGGCAAAGTTCGACGAGCGCTGAGAGTGGAGACATGACCATGCAGCAGGTCATGCATATGATGCAAGGCTTGCAGGAAGCAATGGCAGCATCAAAGGTTGAGCAGGAGCGCATGCAGGCGGATCTCGTGGCGTCTTAGGCGAGAAATGAGGAGTTGTGCCGTACGAATGAGGAGCTGCGTCGCGGTTTGTGCAACAACTCAGGGCTACGTGATGTAGATGATCGTGATTGCTTCACTCCACCGAGGGAGTTTTCCACACCGTTCTCACAGTCGATCATGGAGGCGGTGATTCCTCATACGTTCGTGGGTCCTAAGGTGACTTTCACAGGGACGGAGGACCCCGAAGCACATCTCACTGCGTTCCACACGCAGATGATGCTGGTAGGCGGCTCCGACGCCGTAAGATGCAAGCTCTTCATGAGCACCTTGACTGGGATGGCCATGGACTGGTTCATGAGCCTTCCAGATGGCCACATCACATCGTTCGCCCAGCTCTCCCAACTGTTTCACGAACAATACATAGCAAACAGGGCTCCACCACCAGTATCGTATGACTTGTTCGATGTGAAGCAGTATCAAGGCGAGACCTTGAAGGAATATATCAATCGCTTCGGGGCCCAGGTGGTGAAGGTTGGCACCACAGAAGAGCCCATGATCGTCTACGCATTTAGGAAGGGGGTGTGCCTTGGGCTTTTCTGTGAGTCCATCATCCGCAACTGCCCCTGAACTTTTGCTGAGATAAGGCGTCGCGCTGTGGAACACATCGCCATTGAGGGCGAGGTATGCGAGAAGCGCACAAGTGTTGCACCCGCACGCCCAAGAGCACCGTCGCGTGCACAACCTGCCAGGGTCAATGAGGCCACGACGGGAAGGAAGAACAGGACAGGAGACGCCCATACGAGGCGAGGAGGCCCCAGGCTAGGGGGCGAGCAGAGGGGAACAGGCTGGCGAAGGAGGGAAATAGGCCGCTGAGATACAATTTTGTGGTAGAGTTGAAGGATCTCATCGCTGTGCCTAACATAGCAGATAGGCTGAAGCCACCAGTGAAGATTGACAAGGTACTGGGACCTCACAAAGATTCGTGGTGCGAGTTCCACCAGGCCTTTGGGCACCACATCAATAACTGCTTGGCGCTGGGCCATCAGTTGGATGAGCTTGTGAAAAGCGTTTTTCTGAAGGATTATTTGGCCGGATCATCTACTGTCGCAGCTTTGGCGGTACCAGAAGAGGAGCAGGCCACGAGATGCTGATCCATGTGGAAGTCCACACCATCTCTGGTGGCTTCTCAGGAGGAGGGCCCATTGCCTCTCAGTGCAAGAGGTATGTGAGGTCAGTTAATTCAGTAGTTGAGGAGGGTTCGGATGACCCGTGGGAGTCAGACCTTGTGTTTACCAAGGCTGACCTATGTGATGTCGTCCCACATGATAATGACCCTATGGTCATTTCGGTCGTCACCGCTAGGAGGAGGGTGCACCGAGTTCTAGTGGACCAGGGCAGTTCAATAGATGTCATGTTCTGGTCTACCTTCAACAAGCTGCAGTTGTCCCCAGATCTGCTGATGCCCTACACTAGATGTTTGTATGGGTTTGCAGGGGACCAAGTAGAGGTACGTGACTACCTAGAACTAAGGACGACGTTTACGGATGGAACGACGTCACGTACCAAGAGCATTCGATAATTGGTAGTGAATGCCAATTCAGCTTACAACATTCTATTGGGTAGGCCTGCGCTAAATAGGCTAAGAGCAGTGGCCTCCACACGCCACATGAAGATGAAGCTGTCAGACCTTAGTGGCCGGGTGATCGTCATCAAGTCTGATCAGGATAAGGCCCGAAAATGCTACGAAAATAGCTTAAAAATGAAGAGGGGCGTGGTCATGGTGATGGAACGCCAGCCCGTTTCAGATACGCCGATGGAGGTAGAACCCTTGGAAGAGGTGATGCCCGCGGAGTCGACGCCTGGCGAGGCCACACCCGCGTTGGAGACGCCTAAGGAAGATGCGCGCTTAGAAGAAACACATAGGGAGGCCTCGCCGATGGAAGAAGTATTCGATGGGGTCTCGCCCATGGAAGAGGTATCAAAGGAGGCCTCGCCGATGGAAGAAGTATCCGAGGGGGTCTCGCCCATGGAAGAGGTATCAGAGGAGGCCTCGCCTGAGGTACCCGATGAGTCTCGTGCAGAGAGCGTGCGAGACAGGCGACCCCAACCAGTAGACAATGTGGTGGAGAGGCAGATTCGAGGTAAGGTATTCAAGTTGGGGCGATTGCTGAGCCAGGAAAAGCAGGATGAAGTGGCGGCGGTGATCTCACGCCACCTAGACGCGTTCGCATGGTCCGCCTCGGACATGGCAGGGGTCGACCCAAACTTTCTATGCCACCACCTCACCATGGACCCCAAGGTCCTCCCTGTACGACAGAGGAGGAGGAAGTTCAACGAGGAGAGGCGCCTCGTCATGCAGGAGGAAACAAAGAAATTGCTAAGTGCTGGACACATCAGGGAGATCCAATACCCTGAGTGGCTGGCCAATGTCGTCTTAGTGAAGAAGGCGAATGGAAAGTGGAGAATGTGCGTCGACTTCACGGATTTGAACAAGGCGTGCCCTAAAGATTCGTACCCATTACCTAGCATCGACGCGTTGGTGGACAGCGCCTCAGGCTGCAAGATGCTGAGTTTCTTGGACGCATTTTCGGGGTACAATCAAATTAAGATGCATCCATGAGATGAAAGCAAAACGGCATTCATGACCGAGACGTGTAGCTACTGCTACAAGGTCATGCCGTTTGGGCTGAAAAACGCAGGCGCCACCTACCAAAGACTGATGGATAGGGTCCTCGCACCTATGCTAGGAAGAAATGTGCATGCCTATGTTGATGATATGGTGGTGACCTCCCAAGAAAGAGGGCGACACACAGCTGACCTGGAGGAGCTGTTCGCCACAATAGCCAAGTACCGCCTCAAGTTAAACCCGGATAAGTGCGTTTTTGGGGTTGAGAGGGGGATAGAGGCGAACCCCGACAAGTGCGCAACCATCATAGCCATGCGAAGCCCAGCCTCGGTGAAGGAAGTGCAACAGCTAACGGGGCGCATGACGGCTCTGTCAAGGTTTGTGTCAACCGGTGGAGATAAAGGCCACCCATACTTTCAGTGCCTGAAGAGGAACAACCGTTTCATGTGGACAGAAGAATGCGAAACAACTTTCCTCAAGCTGAAAGAGTACTTGGCGACGCCTCCCGTGCTATGCAAGCCACGGGCAGGCGAGCCCCTCTGTTTGTACTTTGCAGTGACGGAGTGGGCCATTAGCTTTGTGCTGGTCCAAGAGCAAGAGCAAGTGCAGAGGCCCATCTACTTCGTAAGCAAGGCCTTGCAAGGCCCAGAGACGAGATACCAATCATTGGAGAAGGCGGCGCTGACAGTGGTGTTCTCAGTCAGGAGGCTCCGACACTATTTTCATAGCTTTACAGTGGTGGTGATGACAGACCTCCCCATCCAGAAGGTACTACAGAAGCTAGATGTCACTGGGAGGATGGTTCGCTGGGCAGTGGAGCTGTCAGAGTTTGATATTCAGTACGAGCCCAGGGGATCCATCAAAGGGCAAGTCTATGCAGATTTCGCCGCAGAGCTCTCACCAGGAGGTGCCCCCTAGGAGGTGGAGTTAGGATCTCAGTGGATGCTTTCGGTGGATGGGTCCTCCAATCAACAGGGGAGCTATGCGGGGATAGTCTTGGAGGGGCCTAATGGGGTGTTGATCGAGCAAGCCCTACGTTTTTCCTTCAAGGCAAGTAATAACCAAGCTGAGTATGAAGCTTTGATTGCTGGAATGCTCTTGGCCAAGGAAATGGGTGCGTAGAGCCTCTTGGCAAAGAGTGACTCGCAGCTGGTCACAGGGCAAGTGACCGGGGAGTATCAGGCAAAAGACTCGCAGATGGCGACGTATCTGAAGTATGTCTAAGCGTTGAAGGGAGCTTTCGCTACGTTTGAGTTGGTGCATGTCCCTAGAGAACAAAATGCCAGAGCTGACCTGTTCGCCAAGTTGGTCAGCTCAGGCAAGGGGGGAAGGCAGAGGACAGTCATCCAGGACAAACGCTCAAAACAACGCGAAAGTTTGTGGCAGATAATAGGGTGGATGTTCTTCACATCAGTGCGACGAGAGGAAAGCCGAGGAGTCATCGGTCGTTAATTCAAGATACGGCGAGGGCCCTCCGTGTCAGCGCTTATGCGGCCTCGCCCGAAGAAGAGAAGTGTTTGCAAGTATGTGCCGTGGAAGAAGGGGATACGTGGATGACGCCTTATAGGTGATACATTGCATATGAGATTCTCCCAGCGGAGCCTGGGGAGGGCAAGAGGATAAAGAAGAACTCCGCAAGGTACACTCTCATTGATGGAGTGCTATTCAGACATGGGTTCACGCACCCAATTCTGACATGTGTGAGTGGCGACGAGTGTACGAGGATCATGTCGGAGCTCCACGAGGGGATTTGTGGAAGCCACGTAGGGGGAAGATCATTAGCTTCCAAGGTAATTCGCGCAGGGTTCTATTGGCCATCGGTGAGGGAAGATTGTGTGAGATACGCCCAGCGATGTAAGCAGTGTCAGATGCACGCTGACTGACACAAGGCGCCTCCAGAAGAGCTGAGGTTGATTTATAGCCCGTGACCTTTCCACACATGGGGGATCGACATTCTAGGGCCTTTCCCTTTGGCGATAAGGCAGATGAAGTACTTGATAGTCGCCATTGAGTACTTTACAAAGTGGATAGAGGCAGAACCAGTGGCGCAGATCACTTCACATAAGGTACAACACTTCGTATGGAAGAACATTGTGTGCCGCTTCGGCGTGCTGAGGCGTCTTATTTCAGATAATGGCACTCAGTTTGCTAGCCTACAAATGAGTAAGATGTGCTCAGAGGTAGGCATCAAGCAGGTGTTCGCATCTGTCGAACACCCCCAGACAAACGGACAGGTGGAGTCCGTGAACAGAATCTTGTTGAGGGGGTTGAAGCGACGACTTGAGAAAGCCAAAGGGGTGTGGGCGGAAGAAGTACCAAGGATTGTGTGGGCCTACCACACCACGCCTCAATCTTCCACCATGGAGACGCCGTTCAGCCTAGTGTATGGGTCAGATGCCATGATCCCGGTAGAAGAGTTCAACGAGGAATCGCCAGGTGTGGGCGTCGCCATGTTGAGGCGACGCCAGGTTGAAGCGTCGTTGATGTCACCCCCGATACCCACAGGTAGGGAAGACCGTGGAGGGGGCGGCACAGTAAGAGGTCACGGTACGGGCGAGGAGGCCTCGGGCCCTAGTACCTCAGAACAGTAATAAAGAGAAGAGAAAGGTGGCTTCAAGGCCATAGTCCCAGTACCAGTAGGGGGTAACCTGACTCGTGAAGTACCCACGCCACCTCTGGAGAATCCCTGGGACAGATACGACCCAGGAGAGGGCCACGCCAGGGGTGAACAATGTGCATGGTACGAGAGGAAGGTAGATACACTCTCAGGGCGAGTGACTAGAAGTGGGGGCGCATGAGTTGGCACCGAGGTAGTCACCCTCGTGCCAGATGCACTTCGAGGAAGGAAGACTTACACGCTGGAATTTCCCTAAGTTGGGTTACAGCGCTGTAAGGCCTTCCACGTGGAATTGCGGTTAAGTTAGAAGGACACGTGGTAGTAAGCACTGAAACCCAAGGTATATAAGCTTTTCTGAAAGCTTAGTAAGGTACGTTTTTCACAAAGTTTACACACTTTCTAATCATTTGCTCGCTTAAACATTGTATGCACGAGTGGTTGGAGAGAGAGAGAGTTAGTTACGATTCAGTTACACGCCTTCAGAGCATTCAGTTACGGTGCTCCGAGACGGAGGTGTTTGGTGTTTCTTGCTTCTTGACTTGATCGTCGGAGTGCAAACGGCCGCGAGGGTGCCCTTTGCTCACTCCTTTTTAGGTACTCACGGCGGAGTAGGGTGAAGATCTGAGTTGGAGACGAAGGAGTCCTTGTTCGCGAGTCAAGTTCAACGCACGAAGATCTTTTCAGTCAACCGGCGAGAACAAGCAGCAATCTCCTTCAGGACCGCGTGGTCGATGGCCTTGGGGACTTCTTGTTTGCCTCCAACCTTGCGCTTAACAGGACCCAAGAGGCCTAGGACCTCAAGGTTAGTGTGGCAAAGCTCGAGGAGGAACTGTCCACCAGGACCAAGACCTGTACCAATCGCGAGACCGCCATGTACTTGGAGCTGGCAAGCCTTCGCCATTCTGAGAAGGACGCTTATAAGGCCCTTCATGACAAGGGCCAAGAGGCGGTTGAACTAGATGCGAAAATCTTGCCTCTCCGCACCCATGCGGTCGAGCTCGAAAAGTTGGTGGCGAAACTGAAGGGCAAAATAGCTAAGCTGGAGGAGACGACCACCCAGCGCGAGGTCCTTCTGGGGCAGGTTGAGGGCGAATTGGTTGAGAAGATCGAGTCCTTCAAAAAGATAGAGGAGGAGCTCACAAACGATGTCGTTGACGCTTATGGTTAGGGGTTTAAAGATGCCATTGCTCAGTTTGCCTGTGTGCATCCTGAGGTGGATCTTACCCCTTTCGTTGAGTCCAAGTGAGTTGTTGACGGGAAACTCGTGCCACGAGAATGACTTCATTTTGTGATTCTGTCCTTGTTGACAAACAAACTCTCTTTGCATGTATACCTTTACAAGTATTTATCTTCTGTTTAACTGTTGCCTTACTTGCTTCGCTCTACATTCTTTCGCCCCTATTTGTGTTGATTTCGGCCGACAGCACCTTCGACCTAGGTTCACCCTTTAGGTAGCATGTTTAACTTGTATGTTGAGCGCACGAATCCCTTGTCTGGTACGACCTTTGATAGAGGGTATACTCCCTCTGCTGTCCTTGATCTTCTTCTTGTGAAGTAGGGCAATTCCATCTTCGTCCTTTCCTTCCTTGAATCAACGGGAAGACCGTGTTGGTCAACATTGGTGAGCCATACCACTCTTGATCCTTCATCATGAAGGTTAGGGTGTATCTTGTTGAACCAAGTGGTGTTCAATGTTTTGAAGAATCCAAATCCTTTGAAGGATGATGAAGCCTCTGCTTTGCTTGTTGCTGCTGTGCTGGTTTTAGCCTTGTTCTGGGGTAGTTCAATGTTG
>Ga0123341_1002361_pt1 | contig 15455 bp, 8 predicted proteins | sample Turbeapinknodule_FD_89959 | JGI IMG/M metagenome (GOLD analysis project Ga0123341, IMG submission 89959) | Root nodule microbial communities of legume samples collected from Mexico - Turtle bean Mexico pink nodule | ecosystem: Host-associated > Plants > Roots > Nodule | place: Mexico: Nepantla... | reverse complement strand
TAATAGAAAGATAGAAAAAAAAATTATTATATAGGTATATTTGTAATCTCAGTAATATAATATAAACAAAAAAAAATAACACAAATATTATAAACACAAAAAATAAAGATATATATATATATATATATATATATATATATGCATATACTCATTACAAGAAATAATGATGGTAAAGTCCCCAAAGGAGTGACACAAAGAGAAAAAGAGAGACGCTACATGGAGCTAGTGTGGGCTTAGCGTCCTAATAGAAATGGAAGTTGGTGGCTATGCATTAGAGACGGCCTCCAATGGAACAAAATTTACAAGGTAGTGTTGGTTAAGCCTACATAAAGAAAAATGTATTATTTAACTATAACGTAGGTTTGGGGACACTAAAATGGATATAAAATTCAATAATTATTAAAAAGTGAACTTTAAGTCTTACTCAACCTCATAAAACTGGCTTATAAGGTGAGGTCGTGAGGTTTGCACCCACTTATATATTATGAAATGTCCTAATCTCTAGTCGATGTGGAATCTCCAACACACCCCCTCACTCCGAGGATACCAACTCGTGCGTGCACTGGTGCAGAAAAGCAAAACAAGTGCGGCTATTTTACATTTTTAAGGGCGGCTATATAACCTCATTTGATGAGCACGCATTTGTAAATCAAAGATAAGAAGGTGGCTATATAGTCGCATTCATAAATTCGATTTATAAATGCGGCTATTTACATAGCCGCATTTACGAGAGGCGTTTAGGGTTTCTTTTCTTTTTCGCTATTGATTGAGTTTCTAATAAAAGTTTTCTGCTTTGATCTTTTTCGAAGAACATGGTTATTATTTTAACATTTCTTTTTGATATCTTAGTGCATCCATATCATATCACTTCGTATTTCATCCCAATGGAAGTCCAAAAAACACATATAAAAATTCCCCAATGAAACGCGAATATATAACAGAGCAAGGAGACAACAGCGACGAGGAAGACACAACAAAAAACCTTCCCAGTGAAGCATGACCTTAGCAATGGCATAAGACAAAACATAAGAGAAACGCAAAACATACAAAAATCAATGGTGAAGAAGAAGAGAGGAAGACAATGCTTACCGATGGCACAAAGAATGCAAAGAAGAGAGGAAGAAAAGAGGAAGCACAGTTAATGGAGGAAACACATAAGAGAAACGAAGCGCGGGAGAAAGGAGAGTATCAAAACATAAGTGGCGTGTTTCTGAATTAGGGTTAAAAAGGTTTTAAGAAGATGGCTATTAGTAAAGTCGCACTTGTAAATGAACTTAATTACAAAAATGTCACCGCGTTTTTAACGAAAGCGTTTGAGTACAAAGCCGCACTAAATAAACTGCATTTGTTTATACATTTTGCACTAGTGGTGGGACTATATATTATGGGTGATCTGATAATGGCCCGATAGTGTGTGGCTTGATAAGCCCAACAAACAATCGTTAGGATAGACTCGAAATGGCTCTGATACCATATTAAGAAGTGGACTTTAAGCCTAACTCAACCCATAAAACCGACTTATAAGTGAGGTTTGCACTCACTTATATATTATGAAATGTCTTAATCTCTAGTCGATGTGGGATCTCCAACAATAATTAAACTTAGAGTCGTCGATAGGGACACTACATGAGAAAGCAAATGTGAGTAAATTGTCGCCATTGGGGACATTATCTGAGAAATAAATATGAGTAAAATGCACTTAAAGAGAGTGAAATGGCCACAAAGACAAAAATGAAAAACGAAATTAAAGAGAGCGGAATGACCATGAAGACAAAAATGAAAAACGAAATTAAGGAGAGCGAAATGGCCACGAAGAAGACGTAGGATTTTGGGGAGGAATTTCGGGATTATGAGTTTGAAAGTGTGAGACAGAAATGAGAAATTAAAAGTGTGAGAAAATGAAAATGTAAGACAAAAATATTTTAATGTTTTATTTTTTTCTCATTAAGTAACCTAGTGTGGGCTAAGGTGACAAAAAATGTCCACACCACTTTAGTGTCACCTATACCTATGCTAAATGTAATAAAATATTAACTTGCATCCACTTTGTGTTCTCATTCTCAACGCAATATTATTCTGCAACTTATTTTTTGATTGCATCTATATTGTATCCTCATTCTAGACGTTAACTTATTGTTATTATTTTAATAATTTTTAACTTGCATTCACTTTGTATCCCTATTCTAGACTCAATAATTATTCTATCCCTTTGAATCCATTCTATACTCTAACTTATTATTATTATTTTAATAATTTTTAGTATGAATTAAATGTCTCCATTGTAGACTCAATATTTGACATTTATTTTTGTGTCCAACTTTAGTAGACTTCATCATATATTCACCCATACTAGTGGTTTCTTTTTTATAATCTCCACAGATTATTGATAGGTAAAATTGATTTTTCTTACTTTAATTTAGTTTAGTTGACTCATGTTGATTTAATCCCTTTTCTTTTTATATCAGCACTAAGAAAATGAGGTGTTGAAGGTTTTTCTTTTCATATACGAGACTTTCCAATTAAGTATATATTTTCTCACTTTTAACACGAGACCTGAGTTTTAAAAATATATAATTATATTTTTATTTTCTAATTTTAAATAAATATTAATTTTTTTATTTACTTAAAAATAAAAATAAGACGTTAAATAAAACTTCAATAAAAAATATAAAAATTAAAATGTTAAAATATAAAAGTAGCTAAATATTTTGTAAGAAAAAAAATGATTTAGCTATAAGAAAATTGCATTGTTTTCTAAGATATTTTTAAATAATATTTATATATGGTAGAAATGATGCATAAAATAAGAAATTAACTTTATTGTTTAGAACAATAATAGCTTAACAACAGTATTATTCACTTGCCACTTAAAAAATGGTTGTAAATTCGTTATTTTTTAATATTAGACTGTAAAAGAAATTTTGTTTTTAATTTTATATACAAATATACAGAGTTTTTACAGCAATTACAATTTATCTATACAGAACCACGACATATGGGGCAGTTTAATTTCTTCTGCAACCAGTGGTCTATGCAATCCGAATGAAAAAGGTGTTTGCACACAGGAAAAACTTGACATAATTGATTCACTCTGAATTCTTCCAAGCAAATGGCACATTCCCCACAACTTCTTGCTTTACCATGCATTCCATAGTTTACCAAGGGGGGTAATTTCTTGGAAGCTCTAAGATTTTGCCCTATTTTGGAATGAACTCTTTCAAATGCAGTCACCAATGTCCAAGCATGCAAATTGGTGTGAACAAGAGCATGAAAGATGGTAACATGCTGAGAGGGCTCTCCGTAGTTTCTCAAATGAGTGCTTCCTTCTTCAAGATCATGTTCATTTGACTCCATTTCCATTACCCAGAAGAACATCCCGTTGAGAATTCGGTGTAGGATGAAGAACAACAATGTGAGTACGAATAGAACAGTGGTGAGAGTTGGAAGATCATAAGAGATGGCCTGCACACACATGCGTATCAAACCATCGAATTGTTGGCCCAATGGGAACAGTTCTGTGAGCTCGGCCATGTGTCTGGTTTTGGTGGATATGACGATTGAAGTGTGTGGCAATGAGAATGAGAATGTGTGTAATGTTTTATATGTGTCACAATGAACTGTTACGTGTATAGATAATGCATGGTGTGTGCTTTCTAATTATGTATTTAGTTTTATAGTTATCCTTAACAATTTTGTAAGACATGTATCGTGGCTGGCATGTGGGTGGCACATTTGGTAAGACACGTATCGTAGTTCTGATTTTAAAACCAGAATGTAGTGTTAGATATTGGAATATGCCATGCACGAGTGTGAAAGAAGGTTGAGGCATTAGCTAGCACACGAGATTATCCTTCTCATCATTGCATCATTTCTTATCTGCTTATAAACAATTTAATATACTAAGGGAAACACATGTATTTCTCAAATTTTTCATTTCAAAATTAATTATGTTTATAACTATAAAAGTGGATAATTATATAATACAACTCCCTTTTAATTATAGTTATAAGAGTAGAGAGAATAAAAATATGTCTACACTAAATAACAACAATTCTCTTTATTAATTACTAGCGGAAACACATAACTCTCGCGTATGTGTATCTATTTTTTTTTTATTTTTATCATTCACATATATTTATGTTTAATATTAAAATTCGAATAAACAATGTCATTATTTACACACCTTATATTAACCGTATAAATTTATATTTCATTTTAATAAAGACGAATACACATGAAAAAATGTTATGCAAAATTATAACATATATTTCTATATACATGTGTTCTAAAGAAGAGAGCAATAATTTACAATGTCATAGTTTTGCAGTAATAAATTCTAAGATACCAAACGATGAACCTAAAATGAAAAATGTGATCCATATGAATAAAAAAATGTCATTATCATTATAATTATGTAAAATCATTATACCTTAGCGTCAATTGGCTTAACCAAGTGTTCCATTGTTTTACAAATTTTGTTTCTTACGAAAGAATGTCAATTATGAATAAAATGCAAAATACGCATATACACACACACATATATATATATATATATATATGCAATATACATATATTGACAATTACTTGTTTGTGTAGAAAAATGTGTGTATGCTTTGTGTTGATATCTTCATTGAACTGTAAAGGTTCCTTTTATATTATGTTACCTTTAATATATAATAACAAAGTGTTTATTTAAAAGATGTCTAATTAAGTAAAACAGTAACATATTATGTTTATGTGTCACACATAAATAAAAAGTACAATACTTGATTTTGAGATAACAAAATATCTTTATAAACAACATTTTTGGTAAAAAATTTATCTTCTCTCCTTCAAGGTTTCCTTCTTTAATAAGATTTTTTTTTTTAAGTTTGAGAAACACCTCTTGACAATGCAACATATAATTGATCATGACTAAAAACGTGTCATGGAAGGTAAATTCCAACATTGGATATAGTTTGTCCTTGCGATTTATTTATAGTAATGGAAAAACTTAATTTCACAAGAAATTGTTTCCTAATAAGAACAAATGGGAGAGCTTCACTTTCTATTGTTTTATGTTTAATTCTTGATAAGAAAGATCTTTTTCCAACATGATGACCTATCAAGATTTCAACATCCAACATGTTCATGTAGAACCCATGACACAATAATCTTGTCCCAATACATAACCCAGATTTACGGTCTATGTTTCGCAACAACATTAATGGTGCACCTTTTTTAAGCTTTAAAATATGGGATGGCAAGCCATCTGGAGCAATGAAGTGCAAGTACTCTTGTTGGTATAGATTATGTGTGTCTCCTTTAACTTCATCAAATGATAATAAATTATGTTATTCTCCTAGAAAATGATCGATAATTATGTTATTAAGTTTTTCAACATCTTCATTTTTTGGAGTCAATATGGCTCTCTAAACCATATAAGATGCATCCCATGTATGAAATTGCAATTGGGGAAACGTTTCTTGTATAAGTTTTTGTATTGAACTCTCTCCTTCCCATTGTATTGCTAGTTCATGGGGTATTTTCACCATATCATCAAGAATTGTAGGTTCAATCTCATCTTCGATGCACATGAGATATTCTGCAAAATTATGATCTTGTAATGATCACATGTTTTAGGGATGACAATGTGGGGTAGGCCATGCGGACCGGCCCACAGCCCGCTACAAAATAGCGTGGGGCGGACTCACTAATCTAGCCCTTAGGCATGCCCCACATAACCCGCAACCCGTGCGGGCCAACAGCAGGGTGAGGTGGGTTGGCTCGCTAGCCCGCATAAATAAAAAATAACTATTTTTATTTTTTTGCAAAAAAAAACACCCCATTCATTCATTACTGTACTGTGATAATTATTTTATTTAATTTACTAAAAATAGAATGTTTTATTTTAATCATTTAAAGGAGTTATTTTTTATCAACAATAAAAAATAAATAAATAAGAACCACTTTAGGGTGATCCATCCAATGTACAAAATCGCACAGAAACAAATAACCCCTCCTCCCAGAAGTTTGCCACTAACTTCCTACTAGAACAAATACAATCTGACCAACCTAAATAAATCACTTATGTTTAATCGAATACATACAAACCAGATCCACACACCAGTCAAAAAAGGAAAAACAAGCAGAAGGGACTTTAGAGGTTACCCAGGACCAAGATTTAGTTTTAAGTAAAGTCTATTTAAAATTTGTTAATAAAAAATAATATAAAGAAGAGATTTCAATAGGATAGTTAAAAAATTAGTCGTCTTGATTAAAATGTTTTATAGAAAAACTTTGATAAGATATTCTTATACATTTACATACATATATAGGAAAAGTATATGCAAAGCAAAACTTTAATTATTTTAAATCAAGCCTTCTAAGAACCCTCATACTTTAATTTATATTTTTATCTTAATTGAATGAATTGAAACATGGATAAAATTTTAAATTTTTAGTAGTTGGAATATGTTTTTTTTATATTTAATGAAATTTTAATTTTTGAAAAAAAATATTTTTGTTATACGGGCTGGCTCACATGCCCGTGGATTACCTCTTATGCAAGACAGGTCAGTGAAATGAGCTCTCACTTCTTGCGTGGGATAGGTAAACCCGACTCGCACTTTGCGGGCCAAACGCGGGCCAGCCTGCATTGCCACCCCTAGCATGTTTTGTTGTATATGCAATACTTTTGTGTTACTCCATTAAGGAGACTTGACAATACATGCATAAATCATTTGCTCATTTGTACCCTTTTGAACAACTGGCAGTACCTAACGAAAATCTCCTCCTAATATCATCACTTTCCCCCTAAATGGAGCATCACATTCTAGAATGTCCTTAATGATCGATCTAATGCCTCTAAAGCAGATTTGTTAGTCATGAGTGCTTCATCCCAAATAATTGTTGTTGTTTCTCTTTGTAGCTTTGTATGATCACATTGTTTTCTTATTGAACAAAAGGAACCAACTTCTACATTAATAGGTATCTTAAATCAAGAATGTGCAAATCAACCACCAGGTAATATTGTTGCAGCTATACTAGAAAAGGTTGCTGCTAAAATAATTTTTCCTTTACTTTTATAATAAGCAATTGATGTGTGGTAAAGGAAAGTTTTATCGGCTCCTCTTGATCCATCCACAAAATATACTTGACTTTGCTTATGATGGATTACATCTAAAATGGTACTGAAAGCATTCAACTGGTCAGTATTCAATCTTTGTACATTGTTAACACTTCATTAGGTATTTGTATTCATAACTCTTCTTGTACAATTCTTGGTACTGAAGTATTTTCAAATGCATCCAATGCTAATATTGGTAAATCAAAATCCTTGATTGTTTTACCATGTTGAATAAGAAGGTCATTTCAACCCCTCAATAGCATATTGATGTTGATGCCTATAAAAGTGCTTGTTGAAGTATAATCTTCTGCCATAAAGATATAAAAGTCATTCCAGAGACTTCGAACATTAATTGGTTCACAAAAAATTAATATGGTCACAAACAATCTCCTTAAAGCATAAGGCATTTGTAAACTTGATGCTTCAACTAAGCATTCATGAATACTATTATCACTTTCTAAAAATCCTCATTTCTCAACTGCTTTTTAAATGTGGAGCAATATGTTTTATTTGGTGATAATAGGTATTCTCAACTGCTTGGCCCTCTTATATGGGATAACAAAATACGCAAGAAGAATTTTTCTCCTTCTGAAGGAGATACAGTATAAATTCAACCAATAACTTTCTTTCTTGACCTTCTTGTGTACCATTTTGGTTGTTTGTTATGCCAACAATAATGTTGTGGAATTTCTCTATGCAAATAACTTCTAGAATGTGTATCTCTACAATTTAGTACAAAGAATTGTGTGAGCATGATTTTGGAGGTATTGTCATCATTTAATACACCACTTATGCTCTAATGCTTGTAGGAGTGAACCTGATAACAATTTGGTAAATGAATTTGTAATATTTCTACACATGGATTCATTCGATAAAGTGTAAATATGAATATTTTCCATAAAGCCTTTTAAGCACAAATCCATCTAGCATCAATATATTATTGGACTTCATCTATAGTTGATCCTCTACGAACCTCCATTGCTACTCGATCTTGTTCACATACTTGTATAAATATTTAATAATTTTGATGGTAGTGACAATCATATTTTAACAACAACCAAGGGTTATAAGGAACTGTCCACCTATTGTCAACAGTCGCATTTCTATTTATAGATATTGGTGCATTGAAACATCTTTCGTATTGTGGATATGAATCATTACCTTGACATCTTTCTTCCAAGAACTCTTCAGGATATTTTTTCTTGCATTGATTGGGCTTCATACATGGTGATCTAGGATTAAGAGTTCTGGAAGGCCCATGTATCATGTGTTTCGGTACAACTTTGTTCAATTGTGGCTCTTCACTTTTTGGTATTTTTTCTCTAACAATGCTATCACAATCTTCTGGATCACGTAATTTATCATTATCTTGTAAGATAAGTAACAGATGCACATGGGGTAGTCCACATTTTTTAAATTCAGTCACATACATGTAACTTTTAACTTTTCCAAGAACTCCTTTATTAATCACATAATCCTCAATTGCTCAAATTTTTCTCAAAGATTCTTGTGAGAAAGTCAAAACGATCTTGTGGAGTTTGAAAATTTTGAAGTTTTGCTGAAATTTCACTCCAAGAAGGATTGCATGTCATTGTAAGGAAAATATCAGGTTTACCTCATGAGCAATAATTGCCATGTCATCTTCATAACGTTGTGTCAAGTCTCGACGACTACCAATAAATGATGATGGTAATATTGTCCTCTGTCTCACATTTCCTTGAATGTTTATTAAGTTCCCATCATGACTAACAACTTTAATGTCTCGTCCACGTGCCATTGATTATGTATTCCCAGTAACAATAATTGATACTACTTGAGATGAATTTGGAAGATTATATTGTGGTTGATTAACAAGACGCTCTTTTTTGAGTAAAGCACATTTGTGAATATTTTTTTCTTGAGCAAGTTGTCTAAATACATGCACAAAAGGATTGCACCAATGTAGTATTTGTTGCAACTTATTAACAATGGTTTGATGAAGTTGAGGAGTTTCCAACATCCTATTTTGTAATTCATGTGTAGTGACTGATGACTTTTACGACAAGTGCACCGCGTTGTCAGAAGTAATAATTTGTCCCTAAGGATGGATATTGATCCCACAAGGAACAATTGAATTATCAAGTACAATACTCGCAAATATAAAAGAGAACAATAAACAGTATGTTGACAGTGGTTGTGTTAGCGATGATTAATAAGAAAATAGTCAAAGAATTAGTTGCTTCAAGTTGGAAAAATAGGGATTAGGTTTAATCTTTCTCACTCTCATGTATTTTGATTAACATGTTAACATTAAGTTCTTTGATTGAAATTGATGCTCGTATAAAATTCATTTATATCGATTTCTCGTATATAAAATTATTAAGAGTGTTTCCTAAATATCGATTTCTCGCATACTTATAAAAACAACTTAGAGTCAGGCTCAGACGTTAATAGCAATTAACATTTCAAGCCTAAAATACTTTTCAGTCAGATTCAAGATTCTAAATCAACAGTTAGAAACAAAACAACAATATCAATAATCAATCAATAATAGAATATTATATCATATTTAAATATCACCTCAATACATAAAAAGTTCGAACATATTACTCCCGATCCCAAAGGTAGAATTAACCACACATCTTCTAGCACCTTTTATTCTCCCAATTTGGGTTACAAGTCACTTAATGGTGTTCTCCTCTCAATCTTCCACACTAGAGTTAAGCCTACAGTCCCTTATTTAACCTAATTTACTAGAGTTAGGTGACTTACTGCGTCGTGCTGATGGGCTTAATGATAAAAACATAAAATAGCCCAATTTGTTTGACGTATTCTCACTCAAGCGAGACAGGCGTTGATTTCGAAAACTTCACTGGAGCATTCTTGCTGAATGAGTTCGCTTGAGTGAGAAACTTTGCTGCTGAGTTGGAATTTTTTTCTCTTTTTGTGCGTTTCGGGCCTTCCAGCTTTCTCCTTTAGCGAGAAAGGAGTTGATTTTCGAAAACTTCACTGGAGCATTCTCACTGAATGAGTTCGCTTGAGTGAGAAACTTCGCTGCTGAGTTGGACTTCTTTTGCTCTTTTTGTGCGTTTCGGGCCTTCCAACTTTCTCCTTTTAGCTTATCTTATTTTCTTTAGCCCAGTCATCTCCATTCTTTCCTAAAAACCTGAAATTAACACCAAATTTGGGAATAAAATGCTTCAAATAAAGATAATAAAATATGTAAAAGAGTATAAATTCATTAATTAGGGATTATTTTATATGTAATTTAGCAATTAATACGCATAACTGCCTATATTTTAATATGAAATATTACTGAAATTAGGCACTTATCAATGACATAAATGTACAATTGCAAAAAACGTGGCCTAGATCCCTCATTTGAAAAAAAAAAACCTTCAATCCTGTGATACATTGCACCTTGAGTACGAAAACTATATATACCACGACCAGTTGCAACTATATTTCATCCATGTGAACACCAAATGAAGTGAATGAAAGCACATGGTTGTAACTTCTGATATGTTGTCTAAAATGTCTACTTTCATATGAACAACCAGAAAATATTTGAATCAACTCATTCAGAACAGTAACATGTGAAAGTAAGACTTTTCTACCCGAACAACACATCACGTGATTCGTAGTAAAACAATCGTGCATGACAATGTGCACATGTAGTCAGAGTAGACAATTGAAATAGTACCATCACAACAATATTTGTAAAATTTCAAACACTATTATGCGTTTGTTGAAATCTATGTTGCATTCCTACATGTTTAATAATTTTTCCAAAAAGTAATCAATTATGTAATTTATAGAATTACATATTCAAGGAGAAGTAAAAGTATTTCATTGAAGTTGCATGTTGTAAATATTGCAATAAAAGAATATTAACCATCTTAGCCTAAGGGTTAAATTAGTAAAATAAAAAAATTGCTTAAAATTATAACTTTTTATTGAAAAAACTCATAATGGAAGAAAATTTAGTAAAATTTTGTAAAGTCAGTTTTAGTTTTCTGATATTTAAATTTTAGTTATTTTGATATTTTTTAGCTTATTTGATATCTAAAACTGCCTTGGAAAATAAAATACTAACCATATTTAATAAAATAATGGATGTATGCACATTTCAGATTAGCCTTTGATAATAGCTCGAGTCATTAGCAGATATTATAACTCCAGTTATATGTTTCAATGAAAACAATTTATCAATTATTTGTCATATGAGTATTACAGTAACTTAATTAACAAAGTGATCAAATGCAAACATCTGAAACCCAAAACTCAACTCTATCCTGAAAATATGAAAGTTAATTATTGATTTCATTTCAAGCATTTTCAGTTTCTTTTTGTGTATAAGTTCATTACTTAAAATCCTAAATATTTTTTTTTTCAATATTACTTCCTGAAATAAAATCAATAATATTTGTTGAACATAATTTCAGTGATTATTAACCAAGTGAGAAGAAATAGCAATAAAAAGACTTTCAAAAGGTTGGGGGCAAGGAGACACTGAGTTTAAAATTGAAATTAAATTTCATATCTGAAATGAAACTGAATGATGTTACTGATCTATTAACATTAACAAATAAGTACCCCGTTGTGAAGCTTTTATTCTCATAAACAGAAATGCCAAGGCTAATTATGAGTGAAGTAGTTCCTACCGGAGCACCAACTGTAAACCACTTCTTCATATTTGTATCGTAGTACCAATCACAAAATACTATATAGGTGGTTTTTCTTAGAATTGATCTTGAATTACATTTTTTATAAGAAGTATAATACTACAATGCTTTTACCGCCACATGAATCACTTAATAAAATACCTTAAAAAACAAACTAAGTGGAATATTGAGCATTTCCAAAGTTAACCAATTTTACATTGGTTCTTTTGCTAAGAATGACGCATTCATATATTTTACACAAATTGAATCAAGTTGACATCCGATCAAGCGAGGAAAAGCTTTAGCATCCAGTACGGCACGAACACCGACATCTACACCGCTAGCAAAGCTTTCAAGACATGCACATCGGTGGCAGACTGTACAATGAGGTTGGGGTCGGAGTCAGCATGCACATCGATGATTGCGGGGATGACACCGAGCTTTATGTAGGAAAGGTTCTTGATTCGATTTCCAATTATGTGGAGGATTAGATCGGAGGATGAGACCCACCGCAGCGACTGTGATCACAACACCCCCATCGGGTTCTGTGGTGGCCAAAACTCGAAATCGAAGCTTTCTGCGCGGTGTTGACAGACTAAAAACATTGAGATTTAAAGAGTGTTGTGTTGATGAGAAAAAGTGAAGAGGATGGTGTTCTTGTCGGTTGACCTCGGATGAACTAGAAAGTGAGTTCCATGCTGAAGCGACTTTGTTGGGGTGTTGAACCGAGTTGAAGACGCTTTGTGACAGAGGGGGTCCACTTATTGATCACACTCTTACGATCAAGCCAATAATAGCATTCAAACTATAAATTTGTATCAGTATCGGGTTCAAAAATCATACCTTTACTCGGGGTCTTAAACCCTTTTTATAGACATTCCTTCAACGATTTTCATCAAATATAATTTCAACAGTAAGTACATTTTGTTAACGTGTATCTTTTATTTTCGGGTACAATGTCACATCATTCCTAACAACTTTTATTTGCATTTAAAATATATATACACTTTAACTAATTCAATTATTCCTTATGTTATTTTACTTTAATTTTCTTTTCCATATATATTACAAAACATCTAGGTCGACCTCGTAACATGTCATTGGACTCATACTGTAGAATATGAAGCTTTGGTGAAACCAAAACCTGTGAAGAAAGCTTGATGTTGTGCTGCTTTGATTGAAGCTTAGTTCTGGGGTGTTTAGAATTCTTGTAAAGTTCATTCTTAATCCTGTGCACAAGCTGAATCAATCTGTTTTGAAAAAGAAAAATGTTTTTCTGAGCCAAGAGAAACACAATCGGTTGATTTCACGGTTTAGTCGGTTGTTTTACACTTAGCTTGTTTGAGAGTTTTCAAAACTGATTTTGACTTGGTTGACTAACTGTCAAAACCAATTCAACCGGTTAAAACGACATTTCAATCGGTTGATTGTCATGTTTCTTGACAGCATAAACCTGTTAAAACCTGATTTCAGTTGATTTGAATCTGTTTTGGCTCGTTATTAACTGCCTAAAACGGCTAGCTTTGAGAGTTATAAATATGATTACCCTCTATATTCAAAAACACACAAAAAGTAAGATTGAAAACGTTTTTTAAGAGAGATTTGATTCAAAGTTTTGCAAGATTGCCTAGAGGTTGTGCATTGGTTCAAGAACTAGTCTTAGGAGCTCTGTGATTTCCTAAATACCAAGTGTAATTTGTTCCTTTTGATTCTTGTAATTGTTTTCCTTTCTATACTTGTAAGTTTGTAAATCTGTAAGGTCAGAGGTTGTTCTGACTGTGGTTGTGTGAACAACAAAGAGGGTGAGTGTTCTTGTGTGGTCAAAATCACCTCTTTGTGGTGTTAAGTGTTTGTAATTTGTTGATTGATTGCTAGTGGAATATCCAGTGGTTTTATGGGGACTAAATGTAGCTCAGGGGTTGAGTGAACTAGTATAAATTGATTGTGTAATCTCTCTCTCTCTCTCTCTCTCACTTATTATAAACTGTTTGACGTGGTTTTTGTCTCTATTGCTATAAACAACCGGTTAAAACGAAAATTCAACCGATTGTTTTTATGCAAACAATTTTGCTTTGATTGTTTGGCTTCCCTAATTGCTCTTTCTGTGATTGTTGATAAATCTTCATTCTCAGCCAATCTTTGCGAAAATCTTTTGACAAACAATTCACCCCCCTCCCCCTCCCCCGCTTGTTTAGGCCATTAATTCTAACACATACCTACCCTACGCCGAGTTGGGTATTTCTCACATAATTTGTCTAACTAAGCTTACAACACTTAAGTGTTTGGGTTGAGGATCCGAGCACATTCGACCAGTACAGATGATGATGTAAGTAATGGAGAGAATCATTTATTAGCAAGTTTTAAATTAAATATCAAATAGTTTCGTGATTAACTTTGAATCAAATTGAAAAACTACTCCTTAAATTGAAAACAACTTCATGGTAAGGGCAATTACTAAATTTAATATTTAGATATATCACAAATAAAAAGTCAAAAGAAAATGAAACACTTCATCTATTTAAAGTGGAGCTCTATCACCTGCAACATCATTTGCTCCCGCGTAATACACAATCATCACAGATAAAGACAAATGAAGATAACACAATCAATAGGGTAAGCTTGCAATTTTAAAACTTTCAATATCAACGTAGCTTTAAATCACAAACATAAATTTTATAACTGATACATTACATTTTATCAAAACATTCAAATATCTATAAATAATTCATACTCAATATTTCTCATGTCAAAAATCCACTAACCAATATACACATACATTTGACTCTACTTCTGGAAGACTCATGCATTAACTTATACTCAGAGATTTACACTTGTCATACTACCCCACTTTGATATCAACACAATTATGCACATAATAGTATGAATTCATTTCATATGACAGAGTTAATTCATATAACAAGCCAAACATGTTATTTTTCAAACTGCAAACTCATTCATATGAACCTCCTTCAACTCTCACCACCTAGTAATCTTCATATATATGATTTCAATATACCAATAGAGTTAGGACACCTTCTTCTAGACGAATCTTTAGTCAATGCATGTCCTAACAATCTCAACATGATATTTCCTTTCTTGAAAATACCATGTCTCAATCATATTGTCACATAATTTTATATTTCATATCATACATAAATACACACCATTCAATCACACTAAAGTTTATATCTTTAAACAATCCAAAAATATAAAAAAATTCACAAAAATACACGAGAAATATTAAAATACATGTATTATGTAAAATATTTTCTTTTTATTGCATTCCATAAAGAAATGAATAAGATACATAGTGACATTATAATTTATTTGTATGATTTTTTATTGATATATATTATTAGTTACAATTGGTTTGGACACTTTGTTGATAAATTTATGTACAATTTTCTATTTTAATGTGTTTCACAATATTTACAAGTCTATATTTTAGTGTATTTTCTTTTTTCTGGTGTGTCTTTCATATTTATCTTTGGATAATTTGTAGTTTATTACTAGACAAAGTGCTTAGTGATTGGAGCTCGATGCACAGGTGTGGGTAGGTCAGCTTGGCTATTGGGCCTATAAAGTTGATGGATATCCACTAGGAGAGGATTTTATTAATGAAGGAAGAGGATTTTCACCTACACATTTGAAGTTCTTCCTTCTAGTCTTCTCACAAATTAAAAGAAGTCAAAGAGAAGATCAAG
>Ga0123341_1002359_pt1 | contig 15461 bp, 13 predicted proteins | sample Turbeapinknodule_FD_89959 | JGI IMG/M metagenome (GOLD analysis project Ga0123341, IMG submission 89959) | Root nodule microbial communities of legume samples collected from Mexico - Turtle bean Mexico pink nodule | ecosystem: Host-associated > Plants > Roots > Nodule | place: Mexico: Nepantla... | reverse complement strand
TCTTTATGTCCATAACGATGTCATGCTTGCTTTTGGTACTCCGGAGAAACAAATTTTGATTGAACCTATATTTGCTCAATGGATACAATCTGCTCATGGGAAAACTTCCTATGGGTTTGATATTTTTTTTGAACATGAATACGATTGATTCATGTTCATAAGAATTTATTTGCGATATGTTGCGCAAGTTCCTACAATAAAATATAAACTTCTCAAATAATGTAGAGGAACTCATACTAGCAAACAAAATTGTAAGACTAAAAAAAACCAAGAATTTGAGAAGTAAAAAAAAGAGTAGAGGATGAGAAAAAACATGTCTCGAAGAAGTGTAAACACACCTATTTATAGGTGAAGAAAACTAAAGGTTGTAGATGAAAAGAAGAAAAAAGAGTAGAAAGTGTGTGAAATTTTTTGATCATGGCGAAATTGAATTTGGAGGCATTCGATGGGAGTGAGCGACACTGAATTTGGACTCATTTAAAGGTAGTGGGGGGCATGCGTGTCGTCCTTGGAGCAATTGTGAACCAATCTCCTTTACAACAACTTCAGGTTTGTGCAATTTGTGACTTTTCTGATATTTCAGTTTTTTCACAACAATCCCTCACATATTGCAAAATGAAAGAGATATAAGAAAAGAAAAAAGAAGAGTTTATATAAGATGTAATGTATTAGAGCTAGTATATCAAGTTATATGAACCAAATTGATGAACTTAACACACAATGTAGTTTTTATAACAAGTTATATGAACAAATACACTTAGTATGTGTTAGTGATTTATGAATCACAATACACCCCCATACAATTCTTGTTGTTATTGGTTGCACATACTAGTGTTAGAATTGTAGGCTTTAAACAAGAGGAGGGAGTGAATTGTTTATAGAATTTTTTTGCAAATATTGGAGGGACAGTGAAGGCCAAATAAAATCAATTAATCATAAATCTATTCAACTAATTTAAAAACAATTTTCACAAAAACAGCATAAAATCAACCGGTTGTTTTTACGAAACAATCAGTTGTTTATAGCAGCAATTATAAACTTCAAGCAAAAACAAATTTAAAAAGATGGGGGATAGAGAGATTCACACAGTAAATTTATACTGGTTCACTCTTACCAAAAAGCTACATCCAGTCCCAAAAAAACCTCTGAGAATTTCATTATGCAATCACAACACCTTGATTACAACACACACACACACCAAAGTGGTGATTTTGAACCCTTCAAGAACACACACCACCTTTGGCAAACACAACACAAAATTCATAACACCTTCTGAATTTGCACACCAACAATTATTACAAAAATACAATCGTTAAGAGAAAAGGAATGATCACACCTGATACAATCACAGTTTGAAAAGAAGAAAATACAGTGCAATTCTATTTCACTCTTAGAAAAATCATTGAAGCAAATCTTGGAGAAAATTGATATGAAAGATTTAATCTGATATCTTGACTATCAGGAGCGTAAAACAGATTATTTAAACTCTAAAAGGCTGTTAAAAACATTTAGTGTAAGAGCCAAATCAGTTTTGAATCAATTAAAACAGATTTACCAAACTTAACAAATTTTGTTAAGGATTTTCAAAAAACAATCGGTTGAAATATCGAAATAACTGATTGAATTGGTTTGACAAGGTCAACCAATTTCAAGCTTTGTCAAAACCTGTTTCAAAAAGACTAAGTGTAAAACAACCGGTTGAAGCGATAAAACAACAGGTTGTTTTTCCACTTCTTTGGAAAACACTCATTTTTCAAAAGAATTTGATTTAAATTAACTTTGGATCCTAACTAAGAGTGAATTTACAAATTCAAACTACCCAGAACCCACACACACAAGCAACAAGGCCTTCAAGCAATCCGCACAGATTTGGAGACATCAAAGTTCATGTTTAACAATCTTTCCCTATTTGATGAAGACAAATCCCTGGTTTGCTTGTGTTGTTCTGTTTGAATTTGAAAGCACCTAAAAAACAAAAAAATTGCATGTACCAGAGAGCAATCATATATAGGTTTCACTTGCACCAATGAACTAGTTTTCACCATGTGATTTTCATAAAGAAAACCAATAAAATCAATGTGAAAAACCAGTGTGAATGAGGAGCAGAATCAGAGCAAATCAACAAAAAATATGCATTGGATTTAAACCAGATAAATTGTACCAGTTTAACACATAAAACCAGATAAATCTCCCCCTATTTGTCTTCTCAAATAGAGAAAGACAAGTTGATAAGAAAAAAATTAAGTAAGAATATGATAATCAAGAATACCCAACTCATTTCTTATGAGGAAAAACCTGTCCTTGGGCAATGGCTTAGGGAAGATATCTGCAAGTTGTCTTCCAGTTTCAATAAACTGAACTTCACAATCCCCGTAGCTCACATTATCTCTTATAAAATGATGGTGAATCTCAATGTGCTTTGTCCTTGAATGCTGAATCTGATTTTTAGTGAGATTAATAACAATTGTGTTATTACAAAGCAAAGACATTTTGTTAACCTTCAACCTCTAGTTGTTGTTAAAAAAGGCACTCTTCACATCCATTTGGAATAGTTTGAAACCACTCATGCAGGCAAAGCCAAGCGACAATCTCACAACTTTAAATCTGGCCATAAGTGCAAAGGTTTCATATAGTCTATGTCTTCCTCTTGATTGTAACCTTTGGCAACCACTCTAGCTTTGTTTCTTGTAATCACTCCAACTTCATCTAGTTTGTTTCTAAATACCCACTTGGTTCCAATTACATTCATTTTGTCAGATTGAGGAACCAAAGTCCACACTTCATTTCTGGTGAATTGATTCAGCTCTTCTTGCATAACAGCAATCCAACTCTTATCCTTGAGTGCTTCACCTACAAATTTAGGTCCAATGTGAGACATAAATGTCATATGTTTGCAGTAATTAGAGACAAATGTTCTAGTAGAAAATCCCTTATTAATCTGCCCAATAATATTCTCCACAGAAAGATCTCTAGGAATCCTCCATTCTTTGAGAAGATCACTCTGTTGTAGAATTTCAACCGGTTGTTTTGCAGAATCAATCGATTGTTTTTCTCGATAGGATTCCAATTTCTGCAGAGTGATGTTTTGGTCATCTTCTTCTGTATGATTCTTCATAGATTCCTGTTCTGCATGGTTAGTCTCATCAAATAAAACATGAACAAACTCTTCTATAGTCATAAGTCTCTTGTTATACACTCTATATGCATGGCTAGTTAATGAATAACCAAGAAAGCTACCATCATTCGCTTTTCATCAAACTTGCCAAGGTTTTCTTTTCCATTGTTTAAAATGTAACACTTGTAGCCAAACACTTTTAAATGACCAATGTTGGGTTTTCTCCCATTAAACAGTTCATAAGGAGTTTTCTTCAAAATTGGTCTTATTAAGACCCTATTCATCACACAACAAGTTGTGCTAACAACATCAACCCAAAAATATTTTGGCAAAGAGAACTCACTTAAAATGGTTCTAGCAAGTTTCTCAAGAGACCTATTCTTCCTTTTCACAACCCCATTTTGTTGGGGAGTTCTAGGAGCAGAGAAGTTATGAAAGATTTCAATTTTTTTCACCAAAAGCACTAAATTTTTCATTTTGAAATTCACCTCCATGATCACTTCGAATGGCACAAATGTTACTGTTTTTCACATTTTGTAATCTCTTGGCAAGCTTTTTGAATGCAGAATATGCATCACTCTTGAATTCCAAGAACAATGTCCATGTGAACCTAGAGAAATCATCAACAATGACAAGAGTATAGTATTTTCCACCAAGACTCATGGTTCTTGAAGGACCAAATAAATCCACGTGCAGTAGATCAAGGGGTTTTGAAAGAATGTTCTATCTGCTTCCCCTTTTGACATGCTTCACATATATGGTCTTTCTCAAACTTGATTTTGGGTAAACCAACCACAAGATCTTTAGAGATCAGCTTATTTAGATGATGCATGTGAATATGTGCTATCCTTATATGCCATAACCATAATTCCTCATGTTTGATGAAAAGGCAGCCAATAGATGCAGAATGTGAGATATCAAGAAGATAAACATTGTTGATTCTTTTACCAATCAACAATACTTCCTGTGATTTGGGCAATCGTATCTCAAACATATTGGGCTCGAAGGTTACTTGATAACCTTTGTCACACAACTAAGTTATGCTAAGGAGATTGTGCTTCAGTCCTTCCATAAACAACATATCATGAATCAAGAAGGACTTCTTATCACCAATGGTTCCTCTTTCAAGAATTTTCCCTTTGTTGTTATCACCATAAGTCACATAACCTTCATGCTTGAGGAGAGAATTAACAAATTTAGTTTTATCCCCTGTCATATGCTTAGAATAACCACTGTCCAAATACCACATGTGCTGATTTTCCGTCAAAGAGCCCTGCAAGAAACAAGATCAAGTAGAAAGGTTTGGTCCTTTTACAAATTTGGGTCAATTGACATTAATTGGATCATTAGAATTCTTTGAAACCCATTTTAGAATACCCTTGGGAACATAAAATTTCCTAACTTTACAGAATCTACAGAATGACCCATTTTTCATACAATAGAAGCATGAAACAACCGGTTGTTTCGACTTTTCAATCGATTGTTTGTAAAAAAATGTTGAAAAAGGCTTTGAAATACCACTTTTCTTGCTCTGTGGATTAAAACCCAAACTAGATTTACCAAAGACACATTTTTTAGAAGAAAGAACAATTTCAAAGTTAGATTTGCCTTTAGAAAGCTTGTCCACAGTTTTCACAAGATAGTGAACCTTCTTTTCAAGAGATTCACAATTTTCACAGACATTTGAGTCACACTTGCAAGAAGAGTTCTTGTAAATCAGATCCAGATTTTCAAAATCACTTTTCAAATTATCCAGCTCTTCTTCCAATATCTCAACTCTATTTTCCAGCCAATTATTCAAGCCTTTCAACCGATTATTTGAAAGGGTCAACCTTTTAGCTTCTTCATGAGTTTATTTAAAAGCATAAAGAATTGGCTATAGTTTTCAAAATTAATTGAAGGGCTGAAACTTACACTGCTTACATCAGTTTCTTCTTTGGCCATCAAGCAAAGATTTGCTTCTTCATCTTCTAAAGATGAGCTAGAGGAAGAAACTTCATTATCTTGCCAAACAATGTAGGCTTTCTTGGCTTTGCCTTTCTTTTTTCCTTTCTTGCTTGCTCCTCTTTCTTTATTCTCATTGTTGGGGTAATCAACTTTAATATGTCCCTTTTCACCACAACCAAAACAGGTATATTTGTTAGAGTTAAAATCATTGAGTTTCTTGCTATTATACCTGTTGGAAGATTGATTCTTGTTGCTATTTTTCTTCAGGAATTTGCTGAATTTCATGGTCAGCAAGCTTAATGTTTCTCCTTCATTGTCATCACTTGAGTCTTGATAGTTTTTGTGTCCACCAGCCTTCAGGGCAATGTTCTTCACATGCTTATCTCATTCTCTTAAACATTTAGCCTGTTTATCTCTAATTCATGTTCTCTGAGCTTTCCAAACAATGAAGTTGTGGTCATAGATGTTAAATCCTTAGACTCAGAGATAGCTGAAACTAGGGTTTACCTTTGTGTTGTAACTCTTATCTAGGGTTCCTTGGAAAATGTCTATGCGCCGCTATTTAGGCAATCTTAGCGTATCTGGCACATGGAACCTTCCTTAACTGGAGTGCAATGGATAATCAGAGTGGCCGCTTGGGTACCAACTTGTGCACCTATTCTCTAGTGTCATCTGCTTCGTAGGTGCCCTAAGTATTCACGTGCCATGCATGCAGCTTCCCTGGGGACCTTAACCCTAATGGGCTTTAACGCCTCCCAGGATTATCCTCACGTGCTGCGCCTTCATGCATCATACACCACGTGCATGGATCCCTCGTGACTTAGGCTTCCCACATATATCTTGTCTTTAACTGTTATCTTAGCAAAACTCTAGGGCCTACCTTACGTGGTCCTCTACATTGTCCTGACGACCGATGTCCAATCTTCTCCCTCTACTGGTGAGGTTCGACATCGATCTCCGACATTGGGTTTAGGATACAAATGTCAAAGACTAACCAATCCTCTGGTAGGTGAGTCTGGGGCCCACCTCACGTGTCCCCCCTTCCATTACCAGTCATCGGTGCGCGACGTCTGAGGTCAGTCTCTGAGTCGATGACCGAGGGCTGGTCGGGACAAGGGATAGAAAGATTCACACAATAAATTTATACTGGTTCACTCTTAGCCAAGAGCTACATCTAGTCCCTATAAAACCTACGAGAATTCCACTATGCAATCACAACACCTTCATTACAACACACACACACCAAAGTGGTGATCTTGAAGCCTTCAAGAACACCTACCACCTTTGGGAAACACAACATTGAATTAAAAACACCCTCTGAATCTGCACACCAATAATTATTACAGAAATACAATTGTTAAGAGAAAATGAATGATCACACCTGATACAATGACAGTTTGAAAAGAAGAAAATACAGTGCAATCTCATTCCACTCTTAGAAAAATCCTTGAAGCAAATCTCGGAGAAATTGATATGAAAGATTTAATCTGATATCATGACTACTAGGAGCGTAAAACAGATTATTTAAACTCCAAAAGGTTGTTAAAAACATTTAATGTAAGAGTCAAATCAGTTTTGAATCAATTAAAACAGATTTTCAAAAAAAAATCGGTTGAAATGTCGAAATAACCGATTGAATTGGTTTGACAGCAAGGTCAACCAATTTCAAGCTTTGTCAAAACCTGTTTCAAAAGCACTAAGTGTAAAAACACTGGTTCAAACGATAAAACAACAAGTTGTTTTTCCACTTCTTTGGAAAACACTCTTTGTCAAAAGAATTTGATTTAAACCAACTTTGGATCCTAACTAAGAATGGATTTACAAATTCAAACTATCCAGAACTCACACACACAAGCAACAACAAAGCCTTCAAGCAATTCACACAGATTTGGAGACACCAAAGTTCATGTTCAACAACTAGGTCATGCACGTTCCTAATATTCATGAGTACTCTAGAGATCTTGTCAATATTCATTGCAAGTGACCTCACTTGACACTCGTATAAGTAATTTCATCATCTGTATGTTGTAATCATACACCACTTGTGAGGGATATGAAAATAATTAAAAACTTAGAAGTTAAAACTCTTATACCTCATATAATTTTAACCACAAACTTTACCCTCTCGACAATGTAATATCTAGCACTTTCACACACTATAGAAATGGAAAAATTCGATATTAAATTAATTTTAATGCTAGCATAACTAATAAATGACTTATTTTTATCCTTATGAATCTTATTTATGGGATCTCTAATTATAAAGGTAGGGTTTTCATCACTTGTTTGTTTGTAAGTGGCTTGAGTCACATTCCCCTTGACATTCCTAGAATCAGTTTTCTCTCTAGGGATTTTGTCAGAGGATTTGTCAAATTCCGTTATGACTTGACATAAACAATGGAAATCGTTCCACTTTTTAGAAATTGCTTTACCAAATTATGTCTCAATTGTATGTATCTGTTCTTTCCATTGTAAGATTTATTTTTAGCTATAGTTATTGTCGATTGACAATCACAATACATTGATACAAATGACTTGTGTTTTTCCTAACAAAATGTTTGCTAGAGAAGTTTTTCAACCACCTAGCTTCACTTCCTGTCATTTTGAGAGCAACAAATTCAAATTCTAACATTGATTTTTCAATAATTGTTTACATGATTGATCTCTATGTAATTGCACCACCCTAGGTCTAAACACATAACCACTTGGCTATTTTGTCTCATATGAATAAGAGATTAAGTTAGCATCATTGTATTCTTCTAGCACAACGAAAAATACACTATATTTAATGATATAATTCATTGTACCTCTTAGTATTTCATAAGTCTTGCAAGTGCATCTCAATGATCTTGATTAAAACATTGGGTGTACTTACTCGGTCTACTTATGCATAAGCAATGTATGGTCTAGAAAAGTTCATTAAATGCAACAAGCTTCAAATTATATAAGCATACTAAATATGAGAAATAAATTCTCCTTATTTTTCTTTAATTTAGAGTTAGAATTATAAAGTATGCTTACTAATTTAAAGTTATAATACTCAAACTTTCTAAGAAGTTTTTAAGTATATTGTTCTTGGAATAGTAATATACTATTTCCTTTCCTTATGACTCTAACTCCTAGAATAACAACACTAGTTTTGCCCATGTCTTTCATCTCAAACTTAGATATAAAAAAAGTTTTGTTTTAGAAATTATATAGTCGCATGTACCAAAAATCAACATGTCATTCACATACCAACATATAATGACACATTCACAATTTTCAAATTTAGTGTACACATATTTATCAACATCATTAGTAGAATAACCATCATAAAGTAGAACATTGTCATGTTTTTTTTACCATTGTTTTGGTGCCTATTTCAGTCCATATAAAGATTTTAAAAGTTTGCATACTTTTTTCTCTTGAATTGGATTAGGTTGAGTTATATAAATTTTCTCCTCTAGTTCCCCATTCAGAAAAGTTGTTTTAACATCCATTTGGTGAATAACTAACTTATGGATATATGCTAGAGCTAGTATCTATCAAATAGAGAAAATCCTAGTATCTGGGAAAAAAGTATCAAAGTAATCTATGTTAGTATTTTTTAGTAAAATCTTTTGCTATTAATCTCGCCTTATATTTTTCTATGGATCCATCAGGATGGTTCTTTTTCTTAAAGATCCACTTGCAACTAATTGGTTTTTCTCCTTTAAGAAAATCTACTAAAGTTCAAGTATTATTTTTCTTAATTGAATCAATTTCAATCATAATGGTCTTATCTTAATGTTTTTCATCAGGAGCACTAATAACTTCTACAAAATCTGTTGGATCATTTTCAACTAGATAATTTTAAAAATAATCTCAAAGGAAGTTTCCTTTCTTTATCTTTTATTTCTCTTCACATCCTCACACATGGCATCGCTAACGGTATCTACAAGTTGTTCAAATGTATCATTTACTTTTTTAAGGGAAAAACATGGTCAAGGAATTCAATATTTTTTTGTTTCTACTATAGTATTACGTTCAATTATATCACTATTAAGAACAAGAAACCTATGGGCAATACTATCTTCCTTATAGCCTAAGAACATACAATAAGAAGTTTTAGAACCTCTTTTTTTCTTTTTAGGATCAAATGACATCACTTTAGTTAGACACCCCCATACTCTTCGGTATTTAAGATTAGGTTGATAACATTTCCATAACTTATAGGGTATTTTACTAGTTTTCTTGTGTGATATCCCATTTTGTAAAAAAACATGTTGTAAGAAGTGTTTCACCTTAAAGGTTATCATGATCCTTAAAACTAATAAGCATAACATTCATCATTTCTTTAAGAGTCTTATTTTTACTTTCAATTACTCCATTATATTAAGGTGAATATGGTGTGGTTACATCATGAATAATACATTCTTTAATATAATAATCATTAAACAAAACATATTCACCACCTATATTTGATCTAATCCTTTTAATTTTCCTATTTAACTAATTTTCTACTTTAGTCTTATAAGTAAAAAAAATATCAAACTCTTCATCCTTATGTTTAATTAAGTACACTTTTGTGCATCTAGAATAATCATCTATAAATGTTAAAAATAATTTTTACCACTTGTAGACATGGTTTGTTTTAAGTCAACAAGATCAATATGAAGTAAACCGAGAAGTTTAGTTTGACATTTTAGGGAATGACATGTTTTCTTCGTTACTTTAGACTCTACATATATAATCCATTTTCTACTTGTTTGTTATGCATGTTATTTAATCCTACTCATTGTAATTTCATAACATACGAATAATTTACATGCTTAGTCTAGCATGCCACATATCATAAGAATCAACAATATAAGCAAAAGACTCATATTCATTGATAATTTCATAAATGTTAAGTACACAGAGACCTTGATCACAATATCTCTTCCCCACAAACACGTTATTTTTTGTCATAACAATCTTGTCAGATTCAAATGAAACTTTAACCCTAACATTTCCCAACCGTGTTACATAAATTAAATTAACACTAATATATGGCACATGTACTTAAAGCTAAAGTCTTCCCAGATGTGAGCTTTAGAAGAATCTTTCCTTTTTCTATGACAAGAGTTGTCATGGGATCATCGATATAAAATTTTTCTTCTTCATTCCCCACACTTGTGTAAGAGGAAAACACATTTTTATTTGCACATATGTGTCTGGTAGCCCTGAGTCCACCATTCATTTGCTCCCGTTGGTCACAAGGTTCAATTGTGAAACAATCGCAATAATTGTATCTTCTCCTTTGACTATATTTTCCTTAGGATGATTGTTGTTCTTGACCCTATGTCTGCACTGGGATTCATGATGACTTGACCTTCTAGAAACAAAATAGTTTCCCTTTTTGTTGCAATTGAGGTTAGTTCTATTAGGACGAGAAAATTTATTATTATTTTTCTTGTGATTATGTTTTTTCTCTTACCTTTTTGGAGTTGATTTGTCTTCTACCATATTTGCCTTAACATACAATGCTTTAGCCCTTGCAACATCACATTCTTTTCTATTGGTGTCTTCAATGATAGTATGTGTGATCAAATATGGTAATGACATTTGTATGTGCATGTGCTTCAGTTATTGTCTGTAGTTAGTCCAAGATTGTGGAAGATTTTCAATCAGTAGTTTGGAAATGAACTCATCAGGCAATGTTATGTTTTCTGCTTTAATATCTTCAAGCAACTTGTGGTATTCATTGATTTAAATCTTGGTGTCTTTGTCTTCAATTATCTCCCATTGGTAGTAGTTTCCGATAATGAACATTTGATTAATGACATCTTTGACATTATATTTGAGAATAAGAGAATCCCAAATATCTTTTGTTTCCTTGTAGGAACAATACACATCGAACAAACCGTTAGATAATGCACTAAGCAAGATGTGACGACATACCTTATTCGCATGGTTCAATCTTCAATTTGTTTTGTAGGCTACTGGAATCAGGTTTGGAAGTCGTAATAGGAAAAACAATTCCATACATATATAACATAGTAGACACAAGTTCTTGAAATGTTGAAAATTTTGACTGGTGAAAACTTCAATTATCAAAACATCCAAAAATGGTTTTGCAAAGATGGTTTGAGTTGTGGAAACACCATTTGAATTGTCCGGTGTGTAGTTGTTGTCAACATCCATGCCATCAACCATAAATCCTTATAATTGTAGTAAAATAAGGCTGAGAAAACAATAAAGATTGATTTCCTGAAGCATGACGATCATTCTTCGTAAAGACTTCTCCATAGTATATTGTGCAAGCTCACATTATACAACATCAAGTTCTCAAATAATATTGAGGAACTTAGAGCTAGCAAGCAAGCTCATAAGAATAAAAAACCAGAACTAGAGAAGTAAACAAAAATTAAAAGGATGACAAAAAGTGTGTGCATTGGAGAAGTATAGACACGCCTATTTATAGTTGAAGAAAACCCAAGGCTACAAATGAAAAGGAGAAAAATGTGCATGAAACTTGCCCATCATGGTGACACCAAATATGGACGCATTCGATGGTAGCGATCATGTGCGTTATCCTTGAAGCAATTACAAACCAGTCACAAAATCAGTCTCCTTTACAACGACTCTAGGTTTATGCAACAAAGTGGGTGAGACTATTTTTAACCAACACACTATATTCATAAAGCCCTAGCTAAAGTAATAAAAGTTTAAAGGAAAATAACCTAACGATTAAAAACATCTTAAGTTTAAATGTTTTACAGACTATTAGGAACCTACATTTAAAACTTGTATGAATTGGGACTCTGAGCATGCACCAATCAAATGTTCACCGTGGTTTGTTACACTCTAAAATTATATTTCTTATGTATATAGATTTATACATATGTAAGTGTACCTAAGGATTTTCCTATAGCATCTAGTGGGTTAGAATGTTAATTGACATGCATCTAATATAAATTGTGTTTTAGTCATGTTATAATTGGTCAAACGTCTTCATATGAGAGAAGGTAAGTGAGAGGTTATTTTAAGTTTTATCACCTTGCACAAAGAACTTGTGTAACATTATAATCTTGCCTTTGTGTATTTCATATATAACATATCATAGAAAATTGTTACCCAATTTTAATTTTAAGTATTTTCTTTGTAATTATTTGAAACTTCTTTTCTCTCCTGGTTAGTAATTCTTTAAAACTATTGAAATAAATTGATTTTTAAGTTGCGATGAACTTCATTAATTAATACAATTTTCGAAATAAGTAATTGTTGTGACTATATATCACTAGATAAGAAAAGATTTAAAAAATAAAAACACCCATATGTTTTTTCAACCTATCAAAATTTCTTTTTTATTAGCAAAATCGATCTACCATCTTTTCTCTTTGAATGTATTGCCATTTTTGTTACAATTTATTTGGAATATAATTTGTTAACTCAATACGAATTGATAAATTTGTTAGGTTATAATAAATTTCTAATTTTGTCCCTTTCATAAACCAATCTACATTTCCTTTATTTTAGTGTTTGTTTGATACTATTCTTCAATTCTATTATTTTTAATCTTGTTTCTTCATTTGGATTTTCATCTCACCTAGGGTGATCTTGGATTATTTTTTCAACACAATTATGTTATTTTTTTCCTAATAGTATCACATTTTGGTGATAATAAATATTTTCTAATGAAATTATAATTGATAAACGTTAGAAATCTGAGTGTGAGTCTAAGTTCCACATCGAGTAGAAGTAAGAAATTTGAGCAACATATAGGAAGAAACTCACAAATCCATTATTTTAAGGTTTTGAATTGAATGTGATGTTAATAATCCCTTGTGTGGCTTAGGTTTCATTGTTGTGAGATATTTCATGTGAATTCCTCTCTGAAAAATCCAACAATAAGATTGTTAAGGAGTAAACTCATAATAGATTTCTATTGACAGATAATCTTCTTTTGTTATTATGGTTTGCTTTTTTAATATGACTATAGACAAGTTAATAACTTAGTATTTACTTTCTCAAATTTTTATAATTTTTCAACATTGGACAAATAAATATACTCTTATAAGATTATGCTAATAATATATCTTTTGATTGTTTAGAGGTTTTGTAGTACAACCTATCCTTGAAAAGGATTTATACTTGAAATTGTTCTTTTTTTTTTTTCAAGACATCAAATATATTTTAATTATTGGAGAACTTATTTTTTTCACCAACATAATAAATATATAAGCAATAATATGAATGTTTGTAAAAAATATTTATTTTGTATTTATTTGTAAATAATTAATGTTTATCAAATTCAATAAAAAAAACTATTAATCTATTAACACATTTATACAACAACACATGAGTTCTAAACATACATATTAATCACTTTACACAAAATAATGTATTATGTATTAAAATCAAAGTTATACTATTGTATTCTCCTCCTAATCTTGTAAATATCTTTACTATTTTTATTGTTCACTTCATGAAGCCTGATATTAGAGAGCTGCTAAATTATAAATTCAATAGTTGGCCTTCAATATAAGTAGCCATTATTGCAACATACATTGGCCTATATTTTAGGATTGATCATGAATATGGTCTTCCATTGTTTATATATTAGTGTTGGTCTTTTACTAAACCTGTCGCTTGTGCCCTTTTGCTTAAGGACAACTTCTTTGTTGTGAGTATAGGTATGATATTGTCCTTTCTCATAATTTAGGTAATAGTCTTCCTTTTTTTTATTTTGCTTTGTCAACTTCTCACTTATACATAGAAGTAACAAAATAAATAAAAATAAAATAAAAACATATTTATCTTTACTTTGGCTCTATTTCCTACTCTCCCTTCAACTTTAGAAGTTCCCAAATTCTTCTAGAGATAATATATGAAATCCTTACCACTATCTAATGGTGTTGTTTTTCCTCCAATAAATGTGGATAAGTCATTTCATTCTTTTTATATATGTTATTATATAGTAGATAATTAGATGATAAATTGGTGATTCACATGTTGGAAATCTCACCTCGACTATAGATAATGTCTATGTATTGTATATAGGTGGAGACAATCTTCACCTTACAAGCTAGTTTTGTGACGATAAATTAGAGTTAAATTCACTTTTTAATATAATATTAAAGTCTATAACGAGATTTGTTGGACTTATTGTGTTACCCACTATTGGACTATCCACGAATATTTAATCTTACACTCAAGATATACATGCATTAACGCGATGCTGATGTATTAAATCTCATATTACACTCCAGATATATATAAATTAACGCGATACTAATGTATTAAATCTCATATCGACTAAAAGTAATATCAATTTATAGTATATACATGAAGATAATCATTACCTATATATTTTATATTTTTTATTGTTCCATTACATTCATCTTATTTTGTAGGATGAAAGATAAGTTGTTAATAAATATATAAATACATAACATGTAAATGATTTTATTATATTTTATTAAACTGTAAGTGTTTAAAGGAAGTTAAATGTGACAATGTTATCAATATGTAACATTTTAGTACTTACACATGTTGAACTAAAATTAAAGATACTTGACTTGTATTTATTACATTTATGTTCATGATAAATTAACTTTTTTACTATTAAGTTATATTTCAAAAATCTAAAGTCTTGATTTAGTTAAACATGAATCTACTTCCTTAAGAAAATTGAATTTTGCAAATAATATCATTATATTTCTTTCAGCTTCATCATTATTTTATCATTAATTATCAATACTTTGTCATTTGATATGTAACCTACTTCAACATACACACAAGTGGGATTCATTTAAATTATTACCCCAATTTATAAGATTTGATCATATACATTGTTGGAGTTTAAATTGTTTGTCTTCAAATGAAAATATATAGAGGTTCAATTTCTTTTAGCTTTTGCACAATTTTAACTATTTACTGGACGATAATAACTCACCAATTATTAAATAACAAAAATAGATATTTAATGGATTATTGTGTAAAAAAATCAACCCTCCTTTAATACATTTATGGATTCATCTTCTAACAGTCCCTTGATAAAATGTTTGATTTATAATCATTATAAAAACATAACTTCTAACAATACTTATTAAAAAATAAACTATCTTGATTTAAACTCTTTATTTAAACAGTGAAGAAACGTAAAATTGTTACTATTTCAATTAAATCTATTATTAAGATTTATAAGTAAATATTTCTTTTATGGAGCATTTTGTTATTCTTACAGATTGTAAGTTTTTCCTCTCCCAATTCTATTTTAGACTTCATCCACCACTACTCAAACATCTTTTTTTTTTAAAATAAAAAAGTTGTATATTAACATATAATCTAAAGTTAAATTATAAAATAGTAATATAAATTACATTACTTTTTAAAAAACAAATTTAATAAAACCATTTTTTAAAAATTAATTTTAATTTCATAAGTATAAATA
>Ga0123341_1002358_pt1 | contig 15470 bp, 16 predicted proteins | sample Turbeapinknodule_FD_89959 | JGI IMG/M metagenome (GOLD analysis project Ga0123341, IMG submission 89959) | Root nodule microbial communities of legume samples collected from Mexico - Turtle bean Mexico pink nodule | ecosystem: Host-associated > Plants > Roots > Nodule | place: Mexico: Nepantla... | reverse complement strand
TCAATGAACTCATTAAAATCTCTAATTTCCCTCTTCTGACTGGAAAAACCTCTAACACCTTTCCTTTCCTCTATACTCCTAACCGCATTAAAGTCCCCGCAGCAACACCACACTTCATTCTGATGAGCCCTTCTAATATTTGATAGAGCCTCCCACATGACTGCCTTATCACTTAAAGAACACACAGCATACACATTAACGATGTTACATATGCAATTCAATTTAGTATGAACTCCAGTAACAACTATATAACCTCTTCCTTTAACATGAGATCTATATTCGAACGCTTCTTTATGCCACATAGAGAGGACACCTACTGCCCCATTCTCTCCTTCATTATGTACTCATCCAATTTTATTATTTCCCCACAAAGCAAAACATTTACTATAAGAGAACTCCATAACTTTGGTCTCTTGAATACACACAAACTCCGCTCCCTCCTTACCAATAATGTGCTTGAGATACTTCACTTTTATTCCTCCCCCTAACCCTCTGATATTTATGTTTACAATAATCATAAACGACTGGCCTTCGTTCCCTTCTTCGACTTGCTCATAACTTGTTTATCCCTATCCTCCAGAGCCTCCAATTCTTTTAGCATCATATCTTTATCCCGTGGGCATGTCGTTCCCAACCTTTTTCCTAATTCCCAAATCCTTGTTAGTTCATGTTCAACTGCTTCTTTTCTAATATGATTATTACACTCTACAATTTCAGAATCAGACAAAGCATAAGAGATTGAACTTGACCTGGTGTAGTATCTATTTCCACAATGTAGAGATCCCATACCCCCTTTCGAACGCTACCTCCGCTACATAGTTCGGTCCCCCTACTCCCATAACGCGCGAAGATGGCGTACTCTTTCTGGAGTTTGGTAATTATCCACCATTAAGGGTTCTTTGCTTCCACTACCACTGTTAATCGTCTTCTTCCCCGAATCTCCTCCACATCCTTCCATGGCGATGTTTGTCTGACCATTGATTTGCTCTGATACCGAATTCTGTACCCAAAGAGACGAGCTAGAGGCCCCTTTGTTGCCCTTCGTCATCGACTCCAACTGCGGTTGGACCTCCTTCTCACTCTCTGACGTCAACGATAGACCGACTGCCACCATTGGATCGCATGTTCCTCCCATAGGTGTTTCGGAATTTGGTGCGGTCACAACCCTGTTTTTCGAGTGGGCCTTTGATCCATATTCCCTACATTGGGCCTCGGATAAAATGGGCCTATTATTAGGTGAGTTATATGACTCCACCTCTTGTACTAAGTTGACCACGGAGTTTTGTATAGCCCCACATGCAACATTGACCTCCTGCGAAGCAGACATACCTGTCCTCTCTGCTATACTCCCCTCGTACTCAATGCCTTTTTCGTGCAAGATGAAACAGAGTTTTTCTGACAAGATACAAGATCTTCTGCACTTTCCTTTTCTAAACCCTTTTTTGTTTTTTCCGTTGAACAGCCCCATCCTTCCCCTTTGCCTACCTCCGGCCACCATCTACTATCATCTCTATTCTCCCCCCCTTCATTGTTTAGATTTTCAGATAAAACAGAGTCCTCAACAAAGGATTCAAAGGAAGAAACATTATCCGATGAGCATTCATAGTTATGAACACATTTGCATCTACAATTATCACCATCAAAACGATTCAACTCTTCCACGAGAGTAATGTTAAATAGAGTCCCATTGATCCGAAGACCTTTGGACAACTCTGCCTTGCAAGACTTTAACATCCGCACCTGAAACTGAGCATACTCTAACCGATTCCATGACATAGAAGCTTCGTCCACCTCCTCCACTGTTGCTACATCCTCCACTATCTTCGAGAGCAAGGTTCGTTTGTGTGTTAAACTGTTTGATTTTTTTCGTGGGTGAACACTCATTCGTTTGACCTGAAATTTGTCGGGTTATGTCCCGAATTCAGTGGAGATTCATACGTGGAATTTTAGTAAAAAACTATTTTGGGAGAATTTTTCGCACAAACCAAGGCTATCCACTACCGAAACTTGTGAAATTTCGCCCTACGTTCTGCAATTTTTATTCTGTGTCCGTACTGCGCTGAAAAAATTCACACAAGTACTTTAATATTTTGTTTGCACCCAGGTAAGGAGGCACATCCATAAACGAATAACAAAAAGAAGATACGGAGAAGAAAAGCCAGGACGTTTTTTTTCTTCGGAAAATCAGTTTTGTTCACTCTCGGTCTAGGACCTACTACGCCTTACTCCTTGATTGTTTTGGTCTGAAATCTTTACCAGACGTTCGTCACTGTGTCTATTGAGTTTTGGCTGAGATTTGAGCCCCAGATTCGTGCCACAAGATTGGCAATAAGCTTAATATTGATCACAACCAGAGCCGAAAGGAAGGCTCGTTCCTGTGTGAAACTGTTTGATTTTTTTCGTGGGTGAATACTCCTCCGTTTGAACTGAAATTTGTCGCGTTATGTCCCGAATTCAGTGGAGATTCTTACGTGGAATTTTAGGAAAAAACTATTTCGGGAGAATTTTTCGCGCAAACCAAGGCTATACACTACCGAAACTTGTGAAATTTGACCCTACATTCTGCAATTTTTATTCTGTGTCCATACTGCGCTGAAAATATTCACACAAGTACTTTGATATTTTGTTTGCACCCAGGTAAGGAGGCACGTCCATACATGAATCACAAAAAGAAGATACGGGGAAGAAAAGGCAAGACGTTTTTTTTTTCGGAAAACCAGTTTTGTTCACTATCGGTCTGGGACCTACTACGCCTTACTCCTTGGGTGTTTTGGTCTGAAATCTTTACCAGAGGTTCGTCACTGTGTCTACTGAGTTTTGGCTGAGATTTCAGCCACAGACTCGTCCCACAAGATTCTCAATAAGCTTATTATTGATCACTACCAGGGCTGCAAGGAAGGTTCGTTCGTGCGTGAAACTGTTTGATTTTTTTCGTGGGTGAATACTCATCCGTTTGACCTGAAAATTGTCGCGTGTTGTTCCAAATTCAGTGGAGTTTCTTACGTGAAATTTTAGGAAAAACTATTTCAGGAGAATTTTTCGCGCAAACCAAGGCAATCCACTATCGAAACTTCTAAAATTTTGCCATACTTTCTGCAATTTTTATGCTGCGTTCGTACTGCGCTGAAAATATTCACACAAGTACTTTCATATGTTGTTTGCACCCAGGTAAGGAGGCACGTCCATAAATGAATCACAAAAAGAAGATACGGGGAAAAAAAGCAAGAACGTTTTGTTTTCGGAACACAAGTTTTGTTCACTCTCAGTCTGGGACCTACTACGCCTTCCTCCTTGGGTGTTTTGGTCTGAAATCTTTACCAGACGTTCGTCACTGTGTCTGTTGAGTTTTGGCTGAGATTTGAGCCTCAGATTCGTCCCACGAGATTGGAAATAAGCTTTTTATTAATCACTGCCAGGGCTGAAAGGAAAGTTCATGTGTGAAACTGTTTATTTTTTTTTTGGGTGAATACTCATCCGTTGGACTTGAAATTTGTTGCATTTTGTCTCAAATTCTGTGGAGATTCTTTCGTTAAATTTTAGGAAAAAACTATTTCGGGAGAAATTTTTGCGCAAACCAAGGGTATCCACTACCGAAACTTGTTAAATTTCGCCATACTTTCTGCAATTTTTATTTTGCGTCCTTACTGCGCTGAAAAATCACACAAGTACTTTCATATGTTGTTTGCACCCAGGTAAGGAGTCACGTCCATAAACGAATCACAAAAAGAAGATACGGGGAAGAAAAGCCAGGACGTTTTGTTTTAGGAGAACCAGTTTTGTTCACTCTCAGTCTGGGACCTACTACGCCTTACTCCTCGGGTGTTTTCGTCTGAAATCTTTACCAGACGTTCGTCACTGTGTCTATTAAGTTTTGGGTGAGATTTGAGCCCCAGATTCGTCCCACAAGATTGGCAATAACCTTTTTATTGATCTCTGCTAGGGCTAAAAGGAAGGTTCTTTCGTATGTGAAACTGTCTAATTTTTTTCGTGGGTGAATACTCATTCGTTTGACTGAAAATTTGTCGCGTTTTGTCCCGAATTCTGTGGAGATTCTTACGTGGAAGTTTAGGAAAAAACTATTTCGGGAGAATTTTTCGCGCAAACCAAGGGTACAAAACTTGTGAAATTTTGCCCTACTTTTTGCAATTTTTATTTTGCATTCGTACTGCGCTGAAAAAATTTACACAAGTACTTTCATATTTTGTTTGCACCTAGGTAAGGAGGCACGTCCATAAACGAATCACAAAAAGAAGATACGACGAAGAAAAGTCAGGACGTTTTGTTTTCGGAAAACTAGTTTTGTTCAGTCTCGGTTTGGGACCTACTACGCCTTACTCCTTGGGTGTTTTGGTCTAAAATCTTTTCCAGTCCTCAGTGTGTCTATTGAGTTTTGGCTGAGATGTGAACCCCTGATTTGTCCCACAAGATTGGCAATAAACTTTTTATTGATCACTCTTAGGGCTAAAAGGAAGGTTCGTTCGTGTGTGAAACTTTTTGATTTTTTTCGTGTATGAATACTCATCCGTTTGACCTAAAATTTTTCACGTTTTGTCTCGAATTCAGTGGAGATTCTTACGTGGAATTTCAGGAAAAAATTATTTTGGGAGAATTTTTTAGAAATTTTTGCGCAAACCAAGGCTATCTGCAATTTTTATTCTGCGTCCGTACTGCGCTGAAAAAATTCACACAAGTACTTTCATATGTTGTTTGCACCCAAGCAAGGAGGCACGTCCATAAACGAATCACAAAAAGAAGATACGGGGAAGAAAAGCCAGGACGTTTTGTTTTCGGAAAACCAGTTTTGTTCACTCTCGGTCTGGGACTTACTACGCCTTACTCCTTGGATGTTTTGGTCTGAAAACTTTACTAGACGTTCGTCACTGTGTATATTGAGTTTTGGCTGAGATTTGAGCCCGAGATTCGTCCCACCGAATTGGCAATAAGCTTTTTATTGATCACTGTCAGGGCTGAAAGGAAGGTTTGTTCGTGTGTGAAAGTATTTGATTTTTTTCGTGGGTGAATACTCATCCGTTTGACCTGAAATTTGTCGCGTTTTGTCCCGAATTCAGTGGAGATTCTTACGTGGAATTTCAAGAAAAAACTATTCTGGGAGAATTTTTCAGAAATTTTTGCTCAAACCAAGGGTATCCACTACCGAGACTTGTGAAATTTCGCCCTACTTTCTGCAATTTTTATTCTACGTTCGTACTGTGCTGAAACTTGACCCTACTTTTTATCAATTTAAAAACTAATGATTTCTTCAGGTAAAAAAACATTAAAAATTGATAAAACCATTTTCGCAATCATTTAAACCTTAAACAAAGCTCATGTATTAAAATTTGCTATTATTGAATGAAGAGCTTAATCATTCTCTCCCAAATTTCTCTTGCTACAGAGTCTAATTGGTCTAGTAAATCTAAGGAAAGTTGGTCACACCTCTTTCCCTTTATTGCACCTTCAATTTCAACCGAAACTTTACCAATGACAATAATAATAATGATTGTAACATCAAAATAAAATTTATCTAGTATAATGGTCATAGGTGTTATGTTTACCCATAGAACCTGAATTCGATTTCCAGTTAAAAAATCATTGCCTAAAGTTTACGATAAAAATGTTCAAAACTGCTTTGAGATTGTAACTACTATTTTTTTTTTTTTTGGGTTGTCTTCTATAATATGTTTGTTTCAGGAAGCTTTCATCACAAGTTCTAGCATGAATCCAATAAGTAAAAGTGTTGCTTTAATTGTGCTTTTCCAAATGTCCGATTATAACTTTTTCTTTTGTATTTTTTAAGTCTTTTGTCATATTATGGTACCTTTTGTGTACAATTTCTTTGCTTACAATTTTTATATTGTATTTTTAAATTATTTAATTTTGTATTGTAGTTTTTAATCCAAAAAAATTCTATTAGAGGGTTTATATTTGTGCCTATTTCACTTTAGAGAAAGTAATTCATGATTTGAATTTTGAGGTAGTTTTAGTAAGCTTTGGGACATTCTTTTAAGTGATTTCAGTGCAATTCACCTTTATCGTGATTTTAATACATCTTTTTGAGAAAAGCCTAATCACTTTTTTTTTAGTGAAAACACTTAGGATAGTGATTAGGAAAAACTTTACCAACCCATACACTAGTTTTTGTATTTTCTTGTGTTGTTTTTGTGTAGATTTGCAAAGATGTATCTAAGTCTCCCAATAAGCTTTAGGAAAGAAGGGAGTGTTAATACAGAAATACGACAAGTGACCCTTGAGCAATTTCAACACTTAATCGATTAATAAAGGTTGGAAATCCAAAATCTTAAAAAAGAGAGAAAAGAGGAAGGAGAGATTCAAGAGCTTCTTCAAATTTTGAAATTGAAAGGGTTTTGCAAGATAACAATGATATCACCATAGGACATGCTTTTGCAAACTTCTTCTCTAACAACTCTTAAGTTAAACAAGATCTTATCATCATCCTAAGATTCACATCACCTTGTGCCATAAGAACTAGAGTTAAACCACTCAAATTTAAATAAAATCACTTTTTTGTTCGACCAATATGTACACCCCTCCTTTATCTATTAAAATTCCACAATAATTAACTTGATAAGTATGATATTATCACAAAATGGCATCTATTTTTAGAATGAAATCGCTCAAGTAATACTGCTTAAAGAGACTGCATTCTTGCTATAAGGAAATAAACAAAAATTATATCAACTCTATATAGTTAGTCGTTCGAATCAAATATTTATAAAGCTTAATATTTGTAATGATATTTTTGTGATGCTTTTAATTGTCATCATAATGTCATATTTTTTATATAAATTGTGATGATTTTTGTGACAAATCTTGTTAGTAATGAAAGACGGGCATCACAAACCTCCATAATTAACATAGCACCAACTCATTTTTTAATGAGTATTTAGCGACAATATAGTTTCATCACAAAATTTCTTACAATTATATACTAATTGGTGATCGTGAGCCTTTTCTCTTCCTCATTGTGGCAGAAGGGTTAGCTGGGGTGACAAGGGTAGCAGAAGAAAAGAAGTTGATTGATAGTTTGAAAGTCGGAAAGGATAAAGTAAAGGTAAATATGTTACAATATGCGGACGACACCCTTCTTCTGTGAAGCAAATACCAAAAGTGCATTTAGTATCAAGGCGATTTTGCAATGTTTCGAGCTCTCTTCCGGATTGAGGGTTAATTTTGCGAAGAGTAGGATTGGAGGGACTGGGATGGATCAGGTAACGCTTCAGAGTTTTGCAACGATTCTTAACTGTGATACGATGACATCTCCGTTCTTATACTTGGGTATGCCAGTTGGAGGGAGTCATAAGCACGGTGCTTTTTGGAATGGGGTGATTGAGAAAGTTCAGGCCAGATTAAGTAGGTGGAAGGGAAGATGTTTGTCGATGGCTGGGAGGATTTGCCTTATAAGGTCTGTGCTTTCGTCTATTCCGTTATTCTTTATGTCGCTTTTCAAATTGCCTTCTGGGGTGGCAGGGAAGTTGGTTAAGATACAAACAAATTTTCTCTGGTTGGGGTGCAGACGGAAGGAAGATCGCTTGGGCTTCCTGGAACTTGGCTTGTAAGCCTCGTCAGTTCGGGGGGTTAGGAATTATAGATCCAAAGCTGTTCAACTTGGCTTTGTTGGGGAAGTGGATTTGGAGGTTGGGTTCGGTCGAGGGTGGCCTTTGGAAGGAAGTTCTCATTTCTAAGTATGGTGGGTGGAGATTTCTGGGAGAGGAAGGTAAAGGTAGGAGTTGTTCTCTTTGGTGGAAAGATTTGAAAGAGGTTTGGTCTTCGGAGGGTTGGGGGAGAAGTTTCGAAGATAGTTTTGAGTGGAAAGTAGGTGACGGGAAGGATATTTACTTCTGAAAGGATAGCTGGCTGAAGGGTGAGGCGCTAAAGAACGTTTTTCCAAGACTGTTTTCGATTAGCTCTAATAAAAACGCAAAATTGTTGGAGTGTGGTTTTTGGTCTAATGGAAGATGGGTGTGGCAACTAGCTTGGAGAAGACCGTTCTTCGAGTGGGAGAATTCGATGACGGATCAGATGAGCCAACTTCTGCTTGGGGTTGGGGCTGCCTCAGGAGAGGTTGATAGTTGGATTTGGAAGGATGGGGGTCTCCAAACTTTTACAGTTAGTTCTGCATACAACCTTGTCAGGAAGGACAATGAGGCGGATACTTCGCCGGTTTTTAGTAAGTTATGGAGGTGCAAGGCTGTTCCTTCTGCAGTGCTTATGGCTTGGAGGGGGTTGGAAAACAAGCTTGCCACTAGGGTAAATCTAAGTAGAAGAGGGGTGCAGATAGAAAGCTTGAGGTGTGTTTTGTGTGGGAAGGAGGAAGAGTCTTGTAGTCATTTGTTCTTCGGGTGCAGTTTCGCTTGGCGAGTTTGGAGTTTATGTTACAGATGGCTTGGGGTTCTGTTTGTGTCTCACATTGAGCCGAGGTCTAACTTCGATCAATTTAGGTTGAATATACCTTCTGAGTCAATTCGTATTGTTTGGAACACAATTTGGGTAGGGGTGGTTAGTGAAATCTGGAGTCACAGGAATCGCATAATTTTCAAAGGAGGAGTGGCTGATGCGTCTGAAGTTTTTGCATTGGTACAAGTTAAAGTTTGGCACTGGGTCTCTACAAAGTCCCGATGTGTTTCATCCTCCTTTTCTGATTGGTGTTTGGAACCAATGGAGTGTATGAGGTTAGTTTCCTGAAGTTCTTTTTAGGTTTAGTAAGGGCATGACTTTGTTTAGTTAGTTTTGGTGGCCTATAGCGAGTTTGGTATTGAGTTTATGTGTATAAGGGTTGAATCACCCCTGAAGTGGTTCTATTTTATTTTATTTATTTATTATTGCCAATAAAAAAAACAATTGCATTATACAATTCATTACAGTTTGTGATGGAATGATTGTCATCACAAGTTCTTGTCATAGGACTTTGAGTTCGAAATATTAGGAAGGGAGTGTATTTTCTCTTTAATTAAATTTGGAGCGAAAAATAAAAAGAAGGAAAATTGAAATTGAAATTTGAGGCAGATAAAAAAAATTGACATCTTTATTTTTTAAATCACTATTAATAATATCATAATTTACATAAATATATGTTAACTAAAATATTAACACTTATAAAGATTCTTGTGATGTTATATAGTTGTTGTGATTGTCTTATCTATGTAGGTTTAAAGAGTATTAGTTGTAATTTGTTGAGATTTGTTAGTTATAGGTCCTTGTAGACAATAAATTTAAGGTTATTTTTATTTAAGGTATTATTGCTTAATAATACAAAAGCCAAGTTTAGAGATATTTCTTTGTACTTTTATAAAAGGATTCAATCATGTCTTAAAGACTTATTTTATTTTATTTTTTGTCAATAAAGAAACACTTATAAATATCATATTTTAAATAAAAAAAAAACAATTCAAGAATTGTCCTAAAATTATGAAAAATAGTGAAAATTTTATTAAACTGCCACCAACTATTAATAAACTTATTTTTGGTGTTATCATTATATTACCAAACTAAAGGGTTACTTTAGATAATTTTTAAATATATCATTATATACTCAAATATTTCCTTCTTTCCTTGTTGTTTCTTTGATGACTGCTTAAAAAATTAAAAATGTCGTCAATCAGTAGCAGCTTTTTTATTGCCGTCTATATACCGTTGTTGAAGGGTATGATGAATTTTTCCCCAGCAATACCTTTCTTTCGACTGAACGTGTCTATAATTTATTACCTATGACTTGACGAAACGTGCTTCTCGAATTTTTTACTCACATGTCACAATTATGATCAACACATTATTCTCAAGAGAAAAAACATGACAGTTTTCACTGTTTTTCTAAGAATCCACCAGGAAGGAACTACAATAAAATATCAAGTGGTGAACAAATCACACTTGTCTCTAAAAGTTTATTTATTCTGTTAGCTCTGTTGTGTAACTGGTTTCAGACTATTATCACTGATTCTTCTATTCTCATCAAACTTTCATCTCCATGGCGCTGCAAGAAAACGGTTCAGAAAAAAAATTCTCATTTGCTCTAATGAAGAACTTTTTGCATCAACTCAATCATCTATTAGTCAACTCTAAGGCCCTATGCTTCATGGGCGGTAATCATTAAAGTATATGCAACTAATGGTGTTATGGGAACTAAATTTTAACTTAACTCTTTCACCCTTATCTTTTTTCAGCTTTGGCTGCAAGCTACATCATTGTGGAATTCTCAGTGTTCTCTATTATGATGGGTTACTACGAAGATTCAGTGCTGGTGGAGGATCTACGAATAAGTGCTATTTTAAGAAATCTACAAGATGGTCTATCGTCACTCCTGTTCATTTTTGTTTCTCTAATCTCAGAAGCATATACGGGTCCTGTCACTATGATCAGTATTTGCACTGCAGCTTCCATCGAGGTAATATATGCATATATATAATTTTTTATGCCTACCTCCTAGCTATCAATATGCTTATCGCCTAATATACTCTAAAAAAACTGAAAGGCCCTTAAGGGAAAAAGTGTAGTCTCCAAGTTGAGAGAATAAGAGTTAGTTAGTAAATGAGTGCGGTGACATGGACATGTTGTGAGAAGTTCGAAATTTGGGAAGAGAGAAGAGTAGTTACTGTTAGAAATATTTTAGAAGAGTATTTTTCTCTCTCTCTTCAAGAAGTCCTCAAACTCTGTTTCTTTTTCCTTGTTTGTTTGGTCCGATAATTCGAGACGAGGATCCAACGAAGTTTAACGTTGTCCATGTCACCAAAGATGGAAGAAAGAGTCACTGCATTGGAGTAACGCTTGATAACATTAGAGATTTCCATGCGTCAATCTTCAGAAGAAATAAAACAAGAGTTAAATTCATTTTCTACTCCACCTAAGCACTAAGCAGTGAATGTCTTGTGTTTTAATGGAGGTAGAAGGATCGCCCTGTTTTCTTACTTTTACTTTTCCTAGATTTATGTACCTCGTTTTAATCTTCTTTAGATGGAGATTTTGTTGGGTATGAAGTCAAGACCAATTGGGTTGGGCTGACAAGACACCATCTACACAGTTAAAGCGCAGGTGAACATTGTTTGGTGGCTTCAAGTGGGAGATTGTTGGGTATGAAGTTAGAACCAATTGGGTTGGGCTGACTAGACACCATGTTTAGTGGGTGGGCTTAATCATTGTGTCCCTTTTATAATCTCTATTTAAAGAGATCATTGTACTTGTAATTGGTACGCAACAGGAAATAAATAAAACCTAATAGTTGCTCGTGTGGATGTAGGTTGCAGTTGGCGACCGAACCACGTTAAATCTTGTGTCGTTTATTCTTCTGCAATTGATTCGTGATTGTGGGTGTTGTTTCCGCGTGTGTTTTTCCCAACTAATGGTATCAAGAGCTTTGGTTCGTTTACACACTAGAGATCCGATCAGCAGAAATTAATCGACGAGACGTCAAAATTGCGGCTGCAGTAGTGTCTCAAAGCTAGGGTTTCGCAGAGGCGGCAACAGCATCCCAAAGCTAGGGTTTTGCAGGGGCTGCAGCAGCGTCCCAAGGCTTAGGGTTTCACAGTGTTGTAAGGAGAGGCTCCCAGATCTGCCTCACAACAGCGGTGACCAGCGACGGTGGTGGTGCGGAGCACTAGTGTAGTAGGGACTGCGACCAGGTCTGTTGATGAGTGATTTTGGGTGGTGCAATTTTTGTGTTCTTGATTATAAAAAAAAAGATTGCCAAGATCTGAAATCAGTTGTACCGAGTATCTCGTCTAATCATTTGAGATGACAGAAGAAGGGAGATTCGAAATTGAAAAATTTGATGGTATAGATTTCAGTTGGTGGAAAATGCAAATTGAGGATTTGCTAGTTCAGAAAGATTTCGACGTGGCTTTGGGTGACAAGCCAGAAAAGATGTTTGATGCAGAGTGGGTAGGTTTGGATCGGAAAGCTATGTCTGTTATCTGACTCTCTTTGAGCAAGAATGTTACGTTCAACATTTTGAAGGAGAAGACAACGAAAGGTATCATGGAAGCATTGTCTAACATGTACGAGAAGCCATCTGCTGCAAACAAGGTGTTTATGATTAGAGAATTGGTAAACACAAGGATGAAGGAAGACAGTTCAGTTATTGAGCACATCAATAAAACGAATTCGATCTTAGCCAGACTTATGTCAGTGGGCATTAAGTTCGATGATCAAGTTCAAGCTTTACTACTGTTATCGTCTTTGCCTGACAGTTGGTCTGGAACGGTTACAGCAGTTCCAGTTCAACGGGATCCGATGGATTCACTTTTGAGAAGATTCGTGATCTTATTCTTGGCGAGGACGTTCGAAGAAGGAGTTCTGGGGAATCATCTAGTGAATCGCTATATGTCATCAGAGGTAAGAAAAATATCAGAGATAATGGGAGCAAGAACAAAGGAAGGAGTCAGTCAGAGACTCGAGATTGCTCAAGTGTAACATGTTGGAACTGCAAGGAGGTGGGGCATTTCAGGAATCAATGCCCAATGATAAACAAGTCAGCATTGCAGAAGATTCCGCGGACGAGGACCTCTTAGTTTGTTGCACGGATAGTAGTGTGGATTCTTGGGTCATGGATTATGGTGCTTCATTTCATGCTACAAAAAACAGTGAAACATTACCTAATCTAGTTATTGGGGACTTTGGAAAGGTAAGACTAGCGGACAATAGAACTCTTAAGGTTACGGGCATGAGTGACATAGTGTTGAAGACACTAGTTGGTTTCTGGACTTTGAAGGATGTCAGAGTTGTTCCAAGCTTAACGAAAATGTGATTTCTGTTAGGCAGTTGGACGAACAGGGACATTAAGTGAAGTTCAGAAATCAACAGTGGAAGGTTGTCCAGGAAAATCTTGTCATGGCCTGCGGAAGAAAGAGAGGTTCGTTGTATATGGTCGGATTACCGTCTAAGGGAGTGACCATCCCAATTCAGAAGATAAACAAAGTCTGTTTCATAGAATCTCGTGAGCAGAAGAGGGTTGTCTTTACAAGAGAGAAACCCAGAGCCACAAGTCAGATTCAGGATGAACGAGCATGGAAAGGTTCAGGTAGACCAGTCAGAGGTACTTATGGCAGTGGGAGCACGGGTCGTGCTTCAGCTGAGGTTCCCAGACGATAGTGGGTTAGGAGAACCAGTATTCCAGCGGTTGAAACTTCTCCAAAAAATTTCTTGTTGAATATGGAAAGTGTTTGTTCTCAAGTTGTTCCAGGATCCAGCAGTTCCTGTAAGTGGGAGTCGGTAGGAACAGAGAACGGGTCAGTGACTGATGTGTTGAAACTCATGGAGTTTTAACGAAGTCTTCAAAATGATTAAGAAGGCTGGTGGCGACTAGAGGTGGAACATTGAGTTCCGTCAACAAATTACAGAAGTACATGTACACAATTGAAGCGCAGGTGAACATTGTTCCGTGACTTCAAGTGGGAGATTGTTGGGTATGAAGTCAAGACCAATTGGGTTGGGCTGACAAGACACCATGTACACAGTTGAAGCACAGGTGAACATTGTTTTGTGGCTTCAAGTGGGAGATTGTTGGGTATGAAGTCAAAACCAATTTGATTGGGCTGACTAGACACCGTATTTAGTGGGTGGGCTTAATCATTGTGTCCCTTTTATAATCTCTATTAAAAGATATCATTGTACTTGTAATTGATACGCAACAAGAAAGAAATAAAACCTAATAGTTGCTCGTATGAATGTAGGTTGCAGTTAGCGACCGAACCACGTTAAATCTTGTGTCGTTTATTCTTCTGCAGTTGATTCGTGATTGTGTGTGTTGCTTCCGCGTGCATTTTTCCCAACTGATTTGTCTTTTTTTCTAATAGTTTGTTCTCTCTCTTTTTTGAAAGTATTTTTATCTATCTATAAATTTCTTACCTATTTTGAGAAACTCTTTCATCTCATCTCTAACCTTCTTATTTCTATCTACTTTTTCTTTTGAATCTAAAATTTTATTTTCAAAAAATATAGTATTACTCAAAATTTCTTCATCATGCTTTTTTAAAAGTAAGTTAGTGTCCATTGTCATGACCAAGAAAGTTTGAAAAATACTCTATTTTTTGTTTTCTTTGAAACTGGACTATTGTTAGAAGAGTCTCGATATTTTAGTTGCTCCAGCATACAACCGTCCACGTGGTGAAAATAATAATATTTTATTTTTGTTGTGAGGCCTATGAAAATATGTTTATGGAGAAAGTGTAACGTGGGTCACCAAATATTTCTACTTGAGTCACCATATACTATCATTCTCTAAAGTGAATTTTGTGGTTACTTCACATTGTCCTACACTCATAGCCTCTAAAAACCTGATTTAACTCACTCCCCCCACCTCATGCCCAACCCCAACCAACACGAACACTCACTTAACATTTCCAGAAAAAAGATTTTCCCTGAGTCTATGCAGGAAATGCAATGTGGGTCACAACATATTCCTACCAGGATCACCACATACTATCACTCTTTAAGTTAAGTGAATTTTGTGGTTAACTCACACTGCCCTACACTCATGGCCTCAACACTCATGGCCTCTACACTCATTTTCTATTTAACGTTTCACTTAATAAATAGAAAATATATTACATTTGGTGACCAATAGCATCACCCAACCACCGTAAAAAGAGATGCATGGATCTCCCTTGCAAACACCCACGACGACAACAAACACTAGAAGAAAATGTGGAAAAGAAAGTTTGAGGAGAAGGTGGAAGACGATGCTGGAGAAGAAGAGCACAGCAGTGGAGAATTGAAAAAGAATTGAGAAGAACATGAAAGTGAACAGTCGCATTAAGCCCCAATTCTTTAAACCTAAACTCACAATGTAGCCTAAGCATCCAAATTTTAAATCTTTTGAGAATATTTTCATGACCTTACAATAAAAATAAAATATTATTATTCGAGTCACGTGACGGTTGTTTGTTACAGCAACTCAGTTGTTCAACCATCACTTTTCTTGCTAGAAGTCAGTTAGAAGAGTATTGTACTCTTTTGAAAGAGTTTTAGACTCTTTTTCTTTTTCGTTTATCTCACTGGATTCTCGAATTGCTAATAATATATTCTTTGATATTCCTTTTTCTATCAGAAATCAACTCATGACAAAACAAAAAAAACTCTTATTCTAATGGCAGGGTTTAATGCTAATATGGATATCAGCTTATTCAGAATCATCTGGTGCACTCTACGTAGCCATATTGTTCCTTACAATAGGGGAAAGTGGTCAAACGCTTTTAGACAGTTTTCTTGAAAATAAGGTGGAAGAGATATTTGAAGCAAGAGAAAAAATCGAAATAAAAGATGGAAGAACAGAAAAACAAAATGAGAATGACCTCATACCTACAATTCTTACAAATACGTGGTTGTTAGCTCCATTGGTGGTTGGATACGTGGTTATACTATTTACTGACTTTTTCAATCAAGATTACGATATTATCTTCAGAAATTCAGCAGTTCTGATGGGAGGGTGTTATCTTTTGTTCCTCTTTGGTAGTACGAAGTAT
>Ga0123341_1002357_pt1 | contig 15471 bp, 12 predicted proteins | sample Turbeapinknodule_FD_89959 | JGI IMG/M metagenome (GOLD analysis project Ga0123341, IMG submission 89959) | Root nodule microbial communities of legume samples collected from Mexico - Turtle bean Mexico pink nodule | ecosystem: Host-associated > Plants > Roots > Nodule | place: Mexico: Nepantla... | reverse complement strand
TTTGTTTCTCTAGAATTAGTTGTCCATATTTCCTAAAATAACTAGCAAGCTCTCATGTATATATAGGTCTAATGACCTCATAATTTATATAGAAGAAAATATTATTCCTTCTAAACTTGATAAAGCAGTATTTTTTTTCTTTTATTGGTGTACTGTTACATTGTTTTGTGTTCAATAATGTCCTTTTCATTTCTTTGATGTTGGGGTTTGTATAGGACGAATGGGTGTAATGATTTATTATTGTTTAGGGTTATGTTTTATTGTTGTGAGCATTAAGTTTGAAGTGAGCAATTTGATCATGTAATGATTTATTATTATTGTTATTAGTATTATATAATTATATATTTATTTGTATTGCAAGTGCAGAGACTGTTACACAAGTTAATGGGACTGCGGTGGCACAACCAATAGAGAGTCCAAGTTCTCATGACTTGCAAATATATGGGATTATTGTGACTATTTTGTTATGCTTTATTGTATTTGGAGGTGTGAAGATGATAAATCGGGTTGCACCTGCTTTTCTCATTCCTGTTTTATTTTCACTCGTGTGCATATTTTTGGGAGTTCTTTTGGCAAGGAAGGATCATCCTACAGGTTTATTTTTTCTCTGTCCCCTTTTCCCAATTTTCCATCGCTTACTTTCCCTTTTGCAGTCACTTTCCTGTTAAAGGAAGCCATATTTTAGCTTCCTCCTAGGCTTAGCTTACATGTAGACTGTTTTGTGTAGACACTTTCACAATTCGGTAACACTTGGGTTGATTTTCAGGAATGTGAAACATAAATTTTGGGCCTTTTGCGTCATTTAATTTCTTGTTAGGGTAAGACTATGTGTCTCCTTTACACATAACAAGCTGTTTGAAATGAAAGGAACATTGATTATATTTCATAGCCATAACTAAATATTCCAGAATAAGAACTTGAAACACTTTTGATTTCAGTTTAATGGATCTGGAAACACTTTATCTATCCAAATCTAAATCTAAAAGGGAAAACTAATTTTGAGTGAATATACTTGAGTGCCTAATCCAGACATAGTTAAATTATACAGACACATAGATAATTAATACAGTGTATGGATTACAAAATATAATAATAAGATCATCATAATTTCCTAAGGTACACAGAACAACTGCTACATATAAAGTTTTAAATTATTTATAATCATAACATACCTAACCCAAGGTTCTCATTTTACGTGTGTGCTTTAGTTATTTTATTTTGGACAAATTATTCTTGTTGGCAAGATTTGTGTAAGAGCTTTTCATTAAAGAAGTATTTCTCCAAATTTAAATGTTACCAAACACTCTTGGAACTTCTATTTTAAAGGAAATTCTTTTATTGATGGAGAAGCTATTGAGTTTCAGTCTCTTATTTCTTTCTTTGAATGGTTCTACACATTTTCTGTCAATGCTGATGGGGCCATTTGAACCCTTTATTCTCTTTGTTGTCTTTGCAGTCCTTAATTAGGTTTCTAATTTACTCTCAAATCATCAGCCTTTTCATGTCAAATGAAGGGATGTCAATAGCTATTGGTTTATTTTGTGAACCTTAGGAACCTCCAAACCAATCCAACTTCTTGAAGGTTTGGTTTGGGTGTTCTGATAAAGAATGGTGACCTGATAGTGTTAGTTTAAAGTCATGTTTTTTCTCTCTTCTGATTATGTGTGTAATTTTTGGAATGATTATTTCAATTTTCTGATGTGGCCCCGTGACTTGACCTGGACAACCCAATAGTAATCAAGGTTAACCATAAAAAATCCACAGAAAAATTATCCGAATTCATTGTGTTTGGACCAAAAGTTTGCCAAACTTGACCCCATCCAAGCCTATAAAATGTATTTGGAAGTCCAAATCTGAATAAAATCATGTTCTTTGTTTGGAAAGCGATATTAAATAGGAATAGGATTACCTTTTTCTTTTTGGAAGCAAATAAACAAAATTTAGAGAAGAGAATAAGGGTATAATGTTTTATTTGAAATTAGTAATAAGAAAATTTTGAGCAGAAGCAGAAAAGAGAATCAAATCTAGCCAATAATTAGGAAAACAACTCCATGGTGTTGTTGAGGAATTCTTTCCTTTCATTCTTCCATCTTTTTGTTTTTCAGATTTACTTTTACTGATTTAATTCAATTCATTTCCCCCCTCTTTTTACCTTAATTAATCCAGAGGGAATTGTTGGGCTGAATTCAAAGACATTTAGGGACAATTGGAGTTCGGATTATCAAAAGACTAATGATGCTGGAATTCCACAACCTGATGGTTCGACAACCTGGGATTTCAAGTAAGATTTTTTAACTTTTTCTCATTTAACCATATACCCCTTCTATTCTGCCATTCAAACTTTCACTGCGACATGAGAAGCCTAAACAATTTGGGTTTTACTCTGTCCATAAATAATTTGTGAGCAAAGTGATTCTAACTTTTGACAATTGACCAAGTTCTTTGTGGTGTATCGGAGAAACTGACTCAAAGAGTTGAATTAGACTAATTCTGCAGATGTAATGGCTGAATGCAATGATTATGTTCCTCAATTTTTTATTTTATTTTTAGTTCGTGTAAATTCTACCTATTGAAGTTGAAAATGATTTCATTAACCTTTTATCCAAACATTTTAATTTTTGTTGGTGGAGTTTTTTAAAAGTGTTTTATTTCATCTTTTTAACTAGTTTGTTGAAATTCTTTGCTTGGATAACGTAGTGCACAAAGTTCCCAACTTGAATTTGGGGAAGTTAGATGTATACAGCCTCAATTTATCTAAGAGAGGCTGTTTGTAGGATTTGAACCTATTACTTCCAGGACCAAGAGTCACTCTTGGATTTTATGCTGAGTTGATAAGGGTGTTAGACAGTTCAAAATATTTGTTATTGTTGACCTATCATGAATGTAGTTATAGTCGTGTAATTACAATTATAGGATCTGTGCAGACCTCCTACTAACCAAGGTCTACTCCTTAATGAAGGAGATGGAAAGTAGAGAAATGTGGCAGTGACAGAATCAGGAATATCAAATTAGTGACTTCCAGCAGCATGATAGAATTCCTATGGCTGATAAATAATGAGAGGATTTGGTTCCTGATGGGTGGGATTAGATATATGTGAAGAGCAGGGAGAGTTTGTGAATGTGAGAGTATGTGGGAGAATTGTGTAAAGTAACCTTCAAAGAGCTACACTATTTTTTATTTTTCCTATAGTTAACTATGAGCATTTTTTTTTGTTTTCACCATTTTCTGACTCCGAGCTAATATCATGTTAATGTTTATACAGCTTAGTTTTATTGGCCTATAGCTTAATTTTCTTATAAAATATATAATGTTATATTTCAGCTGCATGTGGCTTCAATATTTGCTTGCAACACGCTATATGACAGTGGAATTTCAGCTTTTTGTGATTTTCCATCATTTGCTATTTATAACAGTATACAATGATATGTTTTTTAAACAGTATTTTTGAAGCATGGAAACTCTTAATAGTTTACAATTTGCATACTAGGGCTTTGTGAGTTCTCCTAGAAGGCCAAGTTTGGCAACCTTGGTGGAAGAGTTGGGGAAAGAATTTCATTTCATCACCTTAAAATAGCATTGCTGTCCATATAATTAAAACCATTCACAAATAAACAGGTCCCTTAGATAGGGACCAAACCATTCATAATTAAAGCAGGTCCCTTAGATAGGGAACAATTTGATGAAAAAATTGCTAGTTTATTATATTTCATATTTTATAATTCTGATTTTCTTTTTTCCCCCAGTTCATTGGTAGGCCTCTTTTTCCCTGCTGTGACGGGAATAATGGCAGGTTCTAATCGATCATCTTCACTGAGAGATACTCAGCGATCAATTCCTGTTGGAACTTTAGCAGCAACTCTTACAACTAGTTGTCTGTATCTTGTTTCTTTGGTATTGTTTGGCTCCGTTGCCAGCAGAGAGAAGCTTTTAACGGACAGGTAATTTTTGGTTAAGAATTTGTTCGTGTAGTTTTTCTTGATATAAAAAGAATTTGTTGTATTTCAGTCATTACAGTTTATTTTCTTATTTATTTAATTAGGACTAACATCCCTAATTTCCCACTTACCTTCTGATGTACAGATTTGTAGCCAAAAGTACTTAGGTTAGCATTCATTTCAATGTTCATATATACCTTGTACTGACTGATGTAAATGATCAGAATATAGTAATATCATTCAAGTTCTCTTTTTAAAAGTAAATTTATTGAGGAACCTGAGAAAAAATTGAATAGGGTCAGGCTTCCTCATAACAACAGAAAAAGGAAAATAAAAAACAAGATTCAAGGATTAGCTCAAAATGTCTATTCTATCTGAATGTTGATAAATCCCCTTTTTATCTCTACCTTTTTGTTTGTATTTGGAAGTATTTTATCCCTTATTAGTATGTATCTGATCTTTGGGAGGAGGGTTTGGATTAATTAGGAATATTAGTATTTTATGTTTTAAAATAAATTATAGAGATATGTATATATTAAGAATATTATATCTGTCCTTGCCATTTTGGATACTGGTTTGAAGTCTGATTTCGAGCTTTTATGCAGGCTACTCACAGCTACAATTGCATGGCCTTTTCCTTCATTAATTAAAATTGGAATTATTCTTTCGACTATGGGTGCTGCTCTTCAGAGCCTGACTGGTGCCCCACGTCTGCTCGCAGCAATAGCCAATGATGATATTTTACCTATTTTGAACTACTTTAAAGTTGCAGATGGCGGTGAACCACATGTTGCTACCTTTTTCACTGCTTTCTTGTGTATCGGATGTGTCATTATTGGGAATCTGGATCTTATCACTCCAACTGTAACTATGTTTTTCCTTCTATGTTACACTGGTGTCAACTTATCCTGCTTCCTTCTCGATCTACTAGATGCCCCTAGTTGGCGTCCTCGGTGGAAATTTCACCATTGGAGTACGTCCCTTGTGGGAGCATTACTATGCATAGGTACATCCCTTTGTTTTTTCCAATTAGTTTAGTCAATTGTTTCTTATCTCATTATATTCAGATGTGAAGAATCTTTCTGTTTTAGATTTGGTGCACTAAAGACACCAACAGTAGCATACCATCATGTATGGCACTATGGGTGTGTCTGACAAGCTTTAGGGAACTTATTCTAGTTTGTCAAAATAGTTTGACTCATCGACTCATATGAAGTTTTATGGACAAATTTATTATATAAGCTCTCATGTAACTAAAGCTTATTAAATAAATGCTTCATTTAATTGTTTACCCAAACACACCATATACGACATTTTAGACAAAAAGGATATGGTGAGAACTGAGAAACCCTGTATTGAGTGTATTTTAGTGTATATAACCCTACATTGAAGACTTACGGTAAAAGTGGAAAGGCCTATGTATGTACACTACTGATATTACATCTTTAAGGTGCAAACCTAGCTTTGTTATGTATAATAACTACGATTAAAAGCCAACACATACAAATGAATGGGATGGCTATTAACTAGCTGCTACTTCATCATTGGTCAAGCTGCACATAATAATCATATGCACCAATCTTGTTTCAGGTGTATGTAGCTATTGTGAGGAGCTTTGAGAGAATTTTTAAATGTCTCCCAGTTGTTTATTAGAATTGGTGAAAGCTTGTAGCACGTTCCCCTTTATATTTTTCTCTTGTATGAAATGACTACTGTATATGTTTTGTTCATTAATAGAAAATTTGATTGTATATGGGGATTGTGTCGAAAGAAGCTTAGTTATTACATATTTTACCTAACCTGATTCACTTATTCAAGCATTAGTGTTGAAACAGATTGTTTTTAGTGAATGGTATTAGAGCAGTAAGTATACTCAGAGTATTAAAGGAAAGGCTGGGGAATGGTTTCAAAGATGCCTATTTCCAACTAGCATTTTGTAGCCTTTAGTCCCTAGGGTAAAATTTTTATTCTATAAGATAAATGAGGATATGAAATTTTCATTTTTCCCATCCCATTCCATTTTTCTGGTAATGGATAATGATTCCTGGTTCTAATGCAATTCTTTATTTTTGTTTTGGTTTTTTCACTAACATAGTATTGTTCATTCCATGCATAAAGCATGGAATGCAATCTGATAGGATGCGGCCCACTATTACAAAGGTTTATGAGAGAAGAAATATGGGAAATGGAAATAAAGCTATTTGATGTTAGTTACACATAGTTAGGAGTTAGTTAAGAGTAAGAGAGGTTTGTATAAAAATAAACTAAGGAGAGATAATCAGACAAGGACAGGAAATATGTTGTTGATAGGATTCTAGTCACTCGAAGAACCAAAACTATTCTTTTCTATAATATCTTACATTTTGGAAATAAACACTGTTTCACTCTTTCTTCCTCAGGAAATTCATCTTGTTTTATTCTGATCAAGTTTCTATAATAATCATCTTTTTCACTTACCAAGGTGACATAAGTTCTATCAAAGAAAGATGGCATACTCTGTATTTTTATATTCCGAAGACTGCAAACAATTGCATTTCAATGATTATCACATGTAGACTGTAGAAAATGGTTGACCTTGTTCACAGAAAGATATTTGGTTGCCTGATAATGTTCTTTGCAACATGTCTCCAGTATTTACTGAGGCCCACTTGAGGCTTATTGTAAAGCTTGAGATCTGGATTGATAGGTGTTTCTGCAAGATTGGGCAGCCTCAATGCCAACAAAATATGAATTTGCCCAAATCTCTAATTTTAAAATGAATAGGATAATCACAGATCTAGTTCGTAGTTGATGTAATGGTCTATGTGAAGAGAGCAATGCATGCACAATCTTGAAATACTCCATTTTTTCCCCACAAATACTACAATTTAACATTGGGGTGAGTCTGAGGAATGAAGTATTGTTAATCTATACACAGTTTGCTATTATTCATTAGATGCTTACTACTGCTACAAGAGTGTTCATCTTGAAACTTGATTTTGTGGTGATCATTACTTTTTTCCTTTGCAGTGATCATGTTCCTAATTTCCTGGTCATTCACCGTGGTATCTTTGGCCCTTGCAAGCCTCATATATAAGTACGTGAGCATTAAAGGAAAGGCTGGGGACTGGGGAGATGGTTTCAAAAGTGCCTATTTCCAACTAGCACTTCGTAGCCTTCGGTCCCTAGGAGGTATGTATCATTCAAATTTAATCACGTGCTCTCCTCAAGTAGATGATACAATACAGAAGAGAATAACATTGTTGAATTTGGCATCTATTTAAGATTGAATGGTCAATCACTAGTTTGTTCTCCTTTCAAAGGTTCCCTAACCCTGACATAGCTATTCGTTCTGATGATGTCTTATTCCTGTTATCTCGGAGAAGTTATTATTTTAGTTTATTTAGATTTTTCATCTCCTTTCACTCGGTTACCCATTCAGCTTGATCCTTTAATTTCAGTTTGAATGATTTCAAATTTAATTAAAAGACACATTGTGGAACACCTTGCACTAAGTTTCTGTTTTATTTTATATATTGAATTATGTTGTATAGAAATGCTCTTAATATTGATGATTAGGCTTGGAAATTTGTGTAATTATATTTTCATTTTTAAGAAAAAAAATCTCACTCCCACTGGAAAGACTATTTAGAATTATCTGTTTGAGAGTTTAAAACATTCTGACTTCTTCTCTCTGAATTATTAATGATGCAATCTGCATTCTTCATGGGATTATGGAAGAAAAAAATCATGGTTCAAATTTCTCTTGATTCTTTTGGTGGGGGTTTTCTGTACAGGATTTGAATAAATTCTATTTTATAGAAGTAAACTTAGTTTGCATTTGAGATTCATCATGATTAGGACCTTTTATTATCGCAACAAATTGATTACTCATCCAGTTGTCCAATTAACGTTTCTCATCAAATGCCTTGTCAACCCCAATGGAAGAGGAAAGAAAGATGATCATTTAGAATATCTTTTATAAAAGAAATGAATATTTATTATAGGCGTTGCAAGATAATGTTGAACAGAAATTCTTGACAGAATTTGGCTTGTCTATTTACGATAAATATTCATTTTGATAAATGTTTTCCAAATAAGCCATTACTAGTTACAGTTTGCTTGATTATAAATTTCAATCATAGCACTTGTAACTTAAAACTTGAATTGCTGTTACTTTCTCTGATATTGCATGTATTTCTCATGACCTAATTTATCATCTACATTTTTTAATATCTTGATCATTCAGAGTAAGAGTCTGATGATTCATATGTTAAAATTAAAAATTGTTAAGCAGATTATTTTTAAAAATGTCAAAATAAATGTTTTTATAGAAAGAGCTTTATCGCATTATGATGCTCATTTTCTTTTTCTGTTAATGTATTTGTTATTGTAAACTTAGGTTCCCCTAGCAACTTATTTCCATTTATTTTTGTAGCAAACCAAGTGCACCCAAAGAATTGGTATCCAATTCCACTAATATTTTGCCGACCCTGGGGCAAACTGCCAGAAAACGTTCCCTGTCATCCCAAACTTGCAGATTTTGCCAATTGCATGAAGAAGAAAGGTCGAGGAATGTCCATATTTGTTTCTATACTAGATGGCGATTACCATGAATGTGCTGAAGATGCCAAAACTGCTTGTAAACAACTTAGCACCTACATTGATTACAAAAATTGTGAAGGTGTGGCTGAGATTGTTGTTGCTCCTAACATGTCTGAAGGCTTCCGTGGCATTATTCAGACAATGGGCCTGGGCAATCTTAAACCAAACATTGTGGTGATGCGTTACCCAGAAATTTGGCGAAGGGAAAACTTGACAGAAATCCCTGCCACCTTTGTTGGGATAATCAATGATTGCATTGTTGCAAACAAAGCTGTGGTTATAGTTAAGGGTCTTGATGAATGGCCGAATGAGTACCAGAGGCAGTATGGTACAATTGATTTGTACTGGATTGTAAGAGATGGTGGTCTCATGCTGCTTCTCTCTCAGCTCCTTCTTACCAAGGCGAGCTTTGAGAATTGTAAGATTCAGGTGTTTTGTATCGCAGAAGATGACGGGGATGCAGAGGGGCTGAAAGCTGATGTGAAAAAATTCCTTTATGATCTTCGGATGCAAGCGGAAGTGTTTGTGATAACAATGAAATGGGATGCACAGATGGATGGGGGTGGTGGGTCTCCACAAGACGAGTCAACGGAAGCATTTACTAGTGCTCAGCAGAGAATTGAAGATTACTTAACCCAGATGAAGGTGGGAGCACAGACAGAAGGTACTCCTCTAATGGCAGATGGTAAGCCTGTGATTGTGAACGAGAAGCAGGTTGAGAAATTTCTTTACACAACACTTAAGCTGAATTCAATAATTTTGAGATATTCAAGAATGGCTGCTGTTGTATTGGTAAGTCTTCCTCCACCTCCACTGAGTCACCCAGCATACTTCTATATGGAATACATGGATCTGTTGCTGGAGAATGTACCAAGGATTTTGATTGTAAGAGGTTATCGTAGAGACGTTGTAACTCTATTCACGTAGTTTTAAGTGGATTCTAGGACACTAATCACATTTCTCCCTCACTGTTTATATTTTGTAGCTTACATGCAAGTGCTCATTCTTTGTACCAATTTTCTTGCTGAAGAGGGTCTTTTGTATTCACCAGTTTTAGAGGAAATATCAAATTATTTTCAACTTATAATTTTAATCCTTTACTATTCTCGCTTCCAAGGTGCATCAAAATAATGGCTATTAACATTTCGAACACCTTCAACTCCACCAAAAATAATTCCTCCTAATGCAATACGTCTGTTTTGTATGAAGGCCCACGCAAGAACACTTTTAGTTTGTGTATTGTTTCATGAATGACTCTTTCTTCATATATTTCTATATGTTCTTCATTCCATACAAAATATAAAAATATTTTTTTATCCCACTCATATTCTGAATTATATAATTTAAAAATTAATTTCAGATTTAGAAAATTTATGGATTATATAATTTAAAATATCATTTTTTTAGTTATGTAATTTGGACAAAAGACTTCTATACTGTGTAATTCGGAAAGTAATCATACGGAAGAAAAAAAACTTAGATTACATCATTTGAAAATTAGTTAAGAATTTTGGAAAAAGAGTTTCAAATAACATCATTTGAAAATTAGTTAAGAATTTGGAAAAAGACTTTCGAATAACGTGTAATATGAAATATTAATATTTTGAAAATATCAAAATTTATGGAGGTTCGAGAAGAACATGTGGTGTTGCAGGAAGAAACATTTTTCATGACATTATCATAAACAATTTACTATATGCTATTTCACTCTGTACCTCGTAAATAGCATCCTACATTGCAATTAATTTCTGAAGTTTTTATACCATTTTTTTTCCTAATATCGTCTCTCTTTCTATATGCGTTCCAACTTCCATATTCTACAGCTTCATTCAACATACTTCATTCATTACTACAACAAAGATAATTATTTGGTTTAGCGTAATGTAATATCGTGCCAACCTGAACCTTGTCAAACTAATGTATACTTAAAACTCGTGATGTAATTGAATAAGTTTAACCAAAAAGTTCCAATTATTTTAATATGATAGTGTTGTTTTGATTTTAATTGATGTATTCATTTGATTTACAATTAATGATATTTGAATATTGCATGTTATTTGGTTTTTATTTTATTTTCATGGCTACAATGAATTTACTCTCCTTTTTAATCGATTAAAAACTCATTTTAATCCATCAAAATAGTAAATGAGTGTTTTAATGATTTTATCGATTAAAAAGTCGTTGTAATCTTTTAAAAAGTTGTTTTAATCAATTAAAACGCACTGGGTTGAAATCGATCAAAACTATCAGTTTGAGTTTCAAAGTATTTTTTCTACTAGATTAAAAATCTAGTTTTAATGGATTATAAAAATTTGACTTGATTTTTTTTTTCCTTTCTCTTAATTTGTTCTCTTAGATTAGATTGTTTGTCACTCAAAAGCACGCACTTGAGCTAGTCTTTTCATTTGTTTTCAAAATTATATCATTTTTTTTCTTAATATTGGTTATTAATTCAGATTTTATTAGTCTTAAATTATTTACCGTTAGTATTGTATTAGTGGTCCATTTACAGAGGATGTTAGTATTCCTATTTTATAGCTTACGTAATTTTATTATTATTATTATTATATATATATATAATTGAAGTAAATCAAAATGCATGTATCAGCTCAACAGTTTTGTAATTTTGTGCAATTACGTTCAATCAGTTTCTACAACTTTTTGCCTTCTGTTATTTCCTTCAATTAGTTTCTACAATTGTATCAGAGTCAATCTATTATCATGAACTCTACCCAATTATTAGTCCATATTCTTGATGAAAAAGTTTACAATCGGTGTTGTGTGTGCAAATGAGAGTTTTGTTTGATTATCATGAGTTATGGGATGTCGTTGAGAGTGGAGTGTCTGCATTAGCTGATAATGCAACTGAGGCGCAACGACTAGCGCATCGTGACCAGAAGAAGGACAAGAAGGCTTTGTATCTCATCCTTTAAGGGATGAATGACGAGACGTTTGAGCAGATAGAAGGAGTAACAACTACAAGTGAGACTTGGACCATTTTGTCAACCAATTATAAAGGTGATGACAAGATCAAGATGGTGCGTCTTAAAACCCTAAGATGCCAATATGAACTGTTGTAGATGGAAATCACATAGACTATTGATGTCTATATAAATAAAGTTTTTGCCTTGACAAATTAGATGAAAATCAATGGTGAAACGCATTCGAAGCAGACAAAGGTGGAGAAGATTTTGAGGTCTTTAACTCCCAGATTTGAACATGTTGTTGTCACAATTGAAGAGGTCAATGACATTTCAACAATGACAGTAAGGTTATTGTCTGGTTCCCTACGAGCGCATGAGCGGATGAATGACAATAAGATTGAAAAACCAATTGAACATGCTTTAGAAGCATAAGCCTCAATTGGTAGCTCCTATCATAAACACAATAGTTCACGAGGTAGAGGACGGGGACATGGTGGTAGCAATTCCAGCAAAGGTCGTGGTGGCTAGAATCATGGAAGCGATGAGCAAAACAACATTGGTTCCAATCATAATCGAAGTTCAAACAACATTGCAACTAATGACAAACACATCAAATGAAACTCCAAACAATCAAACTTGATAGATATAGGTTGCACGAATCATATGTGTGGTTAGAAGGAGCTGTTTGCAGATTTGGATGACTCATTTCACACAAAAGTGAAATTTGGTGATGGCAGGTTCGTACCAGTGACTGGAAAATGGCGAATTCTTATCACATTGAAGAATGATGATCACTGGTATATCTATGATGTTTTCTATATACCTGATATGAAAAGTTATTTGTTGAGTATGAGACAGTTGGTCGAAAAAGGTTACGTGATGCACATAGTTGAAAATCAATTCTCAATTTTTGATAAAAAAGGTAGTTTGATTCTTAAAACTTTTTTTTATCAAAAAAGCGTATGTTCAGTAGATTTTCATATGGGTGATTTCAAGTGCTTGAATGCAATAGCGAATAGTGAATCGTGGTTTTGGCATTTACGCTTTGGGCACTTAAATTTTCAGAGTTTGGAAAATCTCTCCAAACGAAATTTAGTGAATGGTTTACCCCATATTCATCACCCTGATCAATTATGTGAGGCTTGCATTTTTTGAAAGAATCATAGGATACCATTTGTTAAGGAGCCTTGGCGTGTGAAATTTCCTTTGGAACTTGTTCATACAAATGTTTGTGACCCGATGAACATATTATCAATTGGAGGTAATAAGTATTTTTTTAACCTTTATTGATGATTTTTCAAAGAAAACCTAGATTTATCTATTGAAAAGCAAGGATGAGGTATTCCATTGCTTTAAAATATTTAAAGCATTTGTTGAAAGACAGAGTGACAAACTAATTAAGATGGTGCATAGTGATGGAGAGGGTGAGTACAAGTCTAATGAGTTCAAAAGGCATTGTGAAGAACTTGGGATGCAACATAACATAACCTGTCCCTACACACCTCAACACAACGAAGTTGCCGATAGAAAGAACAGAACAATCATGGACATGGCGAGGAGCATGCTTAAAGCGAAAGGTATGCCAAATTATTTTTGGGCTGAAGCCGTAACATGTGTGGTATATTTGATAAACAGATCACCCACTCGGAGTGTTCCTAACACAACTCCGATTGAGGCATGAAGCGGATTCAAACCCAATGTGCAACACTTGAAGGTATTTGGATCAATTACTTATGCTCATGTTCCCAAGGCAGCAAGATCGAAGTTGGATGATAAGACAGTGAAGACCATTTTCATTGGATATAAGCATGGGGAATACAAATTGTACAATCCAATGACAAAGAAGGTGATTGTCAGTCGTGATGTTACATTTGCTGAAGATGAGGAATGGCAATGGAATGCAACAACTGAAATGGATTTGAAAAAACGATATATTTACGTTTTGAACAATGATGTAGAAGATGAGTCACTCTTGAAGCACCTGCAGTTCAACCGGAAGCTATAATTCAACCTGAAGTTGCAACTCCAATTGCAACTATGATGGAGCGACCAAGAAGACAACAATGACAACTTGTACATCTTTAAGATTACGAAGTAAATCTTGATGATGAAGCTGATGACAATGGAGAATTGGTTCACTTTTATTTTCTTGTAGATTCAGAACCCATGAGACTTGCAAATGTCATTCAACACCCCAAATGGCAAGATGTTATGAATGAAGAATTGATGGCGATTGAGAAAAACAATACATGGCAACTCACTGATCTTCCAAAGGACACAAAGCAATTGATGTGAAGTGGGTGTACTAGATTAAAGAGAAAGGAAGTGATGAGATTAGTAGATACAAGGCAAGGTTGGTGGCAAAAGGATTCGAGCAAAGATGAGGCTATGATACATTTGATTGATTGTTTTTACTATTTATACCTTTTGGTTGGATCCTATAGTGTAAGAAGATAGTTGATAACTATTTTAATTGGAAGTAAAGTGTTTATAAAAAAAGAAAGAAAAAAATCCATCTAAAAATAAGTAGATATCCAAATAAAATTTATAGAAGAATAAATAGGTTTTTTATTTCTCAAACTCTTCACTTATCACCTTTTCAAAACTGAAATTTTGCCTCTTACAAGCATTATACAATTAGAGAGAGAAAGAAATTTCAGACTTATTTAATTATAATTTTCGAAAAGTATTTTAAGATTTAATAAATAAATAAATAAATAGAAAATATATATGCTTGGATGATTTTTTTTTTGCATACTGCTTTAAAATGTTCCTAAAAAATTTTATCTTGAAAATTATTTTTGCATGTGTTTAAAAAAAAATATTTGTGTACTCTTATTTTGAAGTTTTATGACACTCATGTAATAAATAAAACGTCATTTTTAAGTTTAGAAATTAAAAAAAAAATCTCAACAAGATCTTATTCCATATTTTAATCTCCTCGTAATTTTTCCTTTCAGTAGCTCAATTAAAAAAAATAAAAATAAAAAGAGAGGTATCTAATTATTTATTAATTTATTATTTGGGAAAGTGTCAATTCTTTAGTTGAATAAGTTTCATAACATACGTAAATTATCCCAATAACTCACCAATTAATGTTAATTAACGATAATTACTTATAATTAATGATAATAAATAACGTAACTTATTCACAATACCCATAAATAATGTAACTCTGATGATGTTATAATAATATGAGAAAACGAATTTAACAATCAAATCTTACATTTGTGTTGTCTAATATGGCTAATTCCGCTGTCAAAATTCTTGGCATAGTTTACTTCCTTTCTCTTATTTCTCAAGGTAATCTTTAGGGTTTTCTTTAAACCTACACATCTTAATTTTTTTTTTATATATTTTTATTTATATATTTTCCTTCTTTGCATCATGATGTTAGGCTTTGGTCAGTGTCTTTCGACGGATATCATTACAAGTCAAAAGAGAACAGGAGTTACCGTACAAGGAAAGACAGAATGGATTGTTACTATCACCAATAAGTGTTCATGTCCAGTAAAGAACGTGGTTTTGAATTGTAGGAAATTTCAATCCATTGAACCCATCAACTCTTCAATCTTATCAGTTCAAGGCGACTTGTGTCTAGTTAATGCTGGTAAACCTATTTATAAGGATACTATCCACTTCAAATATGTTAGAGATACCATATTTTTATTCTCTACTAAGTCCTTTGAGTTATTTTGTTCTTAAATGTATCATATAATAATAATAATTTAAATCTTCATTTTATTTGTTAACATTGCTTTCTTTACAAACATTATAATTCCCTTTTTGCCAACCACCCCTTCAACAATTGAATCAATATTGCAGAGATATATTTTTTTTTTTTATCAGCAATGAACAAATTAAATTAGAGGGTTACTTCAGGGGTAACCCAACCCGTATACATAATCACAAAGTTCCATTCCTTGTGGTATTGAGCAAAATCAATTACCCAAAGGTTCTGAAACTTTAGATGTCAAAAACCTACAACTAATGATTCCAAACTGGTGTACACAGGTAAATTCTGTAC
>Ga0123341_1002356_pt1 | contig 15479 bp, 11 predicted proteins | sample Turbeapinknodule_FD_89959 | JGI IMG/M metagenome (GOLD analysis project Ga0123341, IMG submission 89959) | Root nodule microbial communities of legume samples collected from Mexico - Turtle bean Mexico pink nodule | ecosystem: Host-associated > Plants > Roots > Nodule | place: Mexico: Nepantla... | reverse complement strand
TTTTCCAGATAAAATTTAAGTGTATCACCTTAAATTCTTTCGACATTATTTAATTAAAATTATATTATTACCTTAAATACAACTCCAATTTAAATCATGAAATTTTAAAAATTCACGAAGCAATCTTTTTCCAAATGAAAACCTTCCCATTTTAAAATTAAGTGAATATATCAAATATAGAAGGTTTATTATTGTCAGTGTTTTTTCTACACATTGAAGTTTATTATGGCCTACTTTTGACATTATTCAATTAAAAATTAAAGTGTCACATGAAATATCTTGCTACAGAACAGATTTTCTTTTTATTGTACTTATTCTCGGTTTGTTTTTCTTTTTTTATTTTCTCATATCTTCGATTTTTTGGATATAGGTATTTTTAATTATACTTTCATCCTTAAGTTAGTTTGAATTCGAATAAAAAGTATAAATTTAAATCAGAATTTTATTACATTTTCATCTAAAAATATTCACTTATTTATAATGATTGTGTTGGAATAATGCTATATTTATGATGTTTGGTAATAATATTTTTAAGTCTTTTACGCAGTTTAGGAAGACGACACGATACGGAATACGGTCTTGGTTTTCGAAATTTGAAAGTGAAAAATACAACTCATTTTTTAATTAAGAAAATTTTAAAAATAATAAATTTATTTATTTTCAAATGAAAACTTTTCCATTTTAAAATTAAACTCGTAATCAAATAAGGAAGGTTTATTATTGTGAGTGCGTTTTCTACACAAAATCTAACTGTCACTAATAAATTTAATATTTTTTAAGAATTTAGATCAATAAATAAATAAATAACCTAAAAGAAGTGTCGGTGAAGAATATCCACAAAACCGAGTACAACTGTGTCTAAAGTAGCATTAGGTAACAAAAACGTGTAAAAAGACATATCCACAGAACAACGTTTGAAGAGAAAATAAAAATTACGGTACTAATTCATATTTTATTATTCTAATTTCTTTAATGTACGCGTCACTTTTTCTTATTTTTTTTGTTTCTATCTTCTTTGCTCGCGTGTCGTCATCATCATTATCATCTTTTTTACCCATGTTTAAGAAGTGTGGAACAACTAACATATTAAAAATAAAATCTATTTAAAATTTCATTAAAACTAACGCGCTTGAGATGAAGTATGAAAATTCTTATTATTCTAGAAGTTAGAAAAAGTAAAAATGGAATTTTCCATAAAATTTCTTTAACAAAATAAAATAAAACAAAACATTTTGACACGATCATTTTAACTCAAACTGGGTTCTGTCAACAGTAACACAACAGACACTTATTTTAAAAGCACGTTTTGGAGACAAAGTTTGACGAAAACGAAATCCGTTTGAAAAAGGTTTAGAAAAGGGATTAGATAATAATAAAAACAAGAAAAGAAAAATGTGAGGAAGAGGGTGAAACACAGAGTTGCCAACTGTCGGCGCGGTTCTGCGTTGGTCCTTCCTTCCTAGTATTTTCGCTCTGTACTATAAATGTGCAGTTTTTTTTGAAGCATCACATGGAAATGGCTCTGGCAATGAAAAGAAAGAGAAAGATTTTAAATTTTAATTGAAATCTTTAAATTGTAGTGAGTGAGGTTGTTTCCCTGTAATGTTGTGAACTCCATTTCTCATGCTTTTTGTCCCTCATTGGATCTCGTCTTCTTTCTCTTTCCCTCAAGCAAGGTATTCCCTTTTCCACAAAGCTTGCCTTCTACTTTCAAAAGCTTAACTTTATGTCTTTCTCCAGTTTTCCTTCCTTTGGGTCCCCAGTTATATTCTTTTCTTCATTTTTCTTTGGCTTACTGCTTAGAACTATTTTTTTTTTGTTTTTAACTGATTGAATTATTTTTCTTGTTATGATGCAGGGTTAGTCCATTCCTGGGTTTACTTTTTTTTTATCCTTTTGGTGATATTTTATGTTATGAGGTGATTTTGTGTTGTGGATTGAGTTGGGGGAAACAGTTCAGCGGACATTTGTCCTAATTTTGTAGGGTAGGGTATCAGGCAGGGAGAAGAGTCAGATTAGTTTTGTGATTTTGGGTTTGGGATGGATCATAAGAGTGTCAAGGATGATTATGCTGAAATTGATCTTGAAAGTGGGTTGGCAGTGGTTGAAGATGACTCAAAGAATGGTTCTTCTCCAGGTAGCACAAAACAAGGAAAGATTTTGTTTACTAAGATTTCTTGTATAAAAGGTGAGGATAGGTATAGCGGATTCTGCAATGAGTCAAAGTTAACAGTAGTTTCAATGGACATGGTGAAAGTGACTAGCAAGTTGTACTCAGTAGAATGTGTGGAGAATGATACCCCAGAAAAGGAGAAACGTAAAAAGTCCAGTAATAAGAAGGCTCCCAAACCTCCAAGAGCTCCACGGGCTCCATCAATGGATGCAGCTGACCATAAGCTAATCAGGGAGATCACTGAACTTGCCATGTTAAAGCGCGCGAGGATTGAGCGAATGAAAGCTTTGAAGAAGATGAAGGCTGCTAAGGCATCATCATCTTCCAGTAGCAGCATGTTTGCTATGGTTTTCACTGTTATCTTCTGTATTGTGATATTACTCCAAGGTAATGGTTCTAACCGAAGTAGTTCTTACCTTGCATATCACATTTTTTCCCTACTCTTCTGCACTATAACATGATTGGGGTTTAAGTTTAACTTTGAGTTATCACTTAGCAAATTATCAATGATTAAAGTGTTGCTAACTGTTGAATTGGGTATTGTTTTGCCTTTTTCTGTTACCTTTGGATTCTGCCATTTCAATACCACCTCTGTCTATTGGTTTTATTTTCTAAGTTTGACCATTTCAAATTCGTGATTATTGTTACTTCAGTATTATATTTGGAGAATTCATGAAAAACCGTTTTGCAAAACTCTAACGCTGAATGGAATTCTGTTCAACATTTATAAAGGGGAGATAATTGAAGTTAAAATTGTTGAGTATTCTCCTATGAAATACCCACCTAGTTTATTTTTTCATTATCTGTTTGAATGTCCAGCTATGGGATAATTTTACTATTAATAGGAAAAAGGAAAGAAGGAAAACAGATATGATTTTATTTTAAAACACATTCCTGTCAAACAATGAGCTTAGTCATGTACACTCACACAGTTGGTTTGATTCAATACTTAATATTTGAAGTAATGGTCCCAACTAATTCTATTGAGACATGTTAATCAAAGTTTTCAAGATTTTTTGGTTTCTTTCCTTTATTATGACTGTTCACTCAGTTGTGGTGATGTGTAATCATACTAAATATTTTCCCTTTACGAGTTTGACTCCTCGAGGTTCAACCGGGTTATGCAGATCTAAATAAATAAATAAATTATTTTTCTCCAACTAGAAACTAAGAACCTTTTTCCATTCCCTGTATGCATTTGCTCCCCATTTGTCAGATATGTGTTCAGAGTACTTTGCGAAGGGCTTGTAGTTTGTAAAACTATTTGCAGTTGGAACAGTAATAAATCACCCAATTTTTTAGTATAAACTTTGGTAGCATATACAGACTTGAAATGCTGAGAGGGCTGGAATTGCTGTCATATGATTGTGTTTGATATGTATTTGAGAATACTGCAATTGTCTTTTATTTGTACTCTTCAAGTTTCCCTTATATTATTAACCAATCATCAAATGTTTTTGGTATGGAGTTAACTTCAGTGTAAGATGAGAATCAAATTCATGAGAAAACAATGCTCTCTCTGAGGTCTTAATTTTTCATATGTTCTCTTTTACAGGCATGTCGTCTGGAAAAAGTTCAGTTGCAACATTCCAGGGATCTCCGGTACCCGCAGGAGTAACAGAGGGTGGTCTTATTGATGTTCAACACCAACTCAATCCATCTTCAAGTGATCCAAATGCACCTGGTTTTCAGTACCACAAGTAAGTTGAGATGCACACTTTTTTTTCTTTCCTGACTTCATTCATAAAGAATGCAACACCGGTGAGGCAACCTTGTAATATAATCATGTTACTTGATTGTTCCTTGCAGAATTGTACAGCAGTTCACTGGTTCAGATTTGCCTGCCAAAACATTGAGAAGAGTTGCTGGTTAATTAATGCCAGTGTAGGGACACCAAGAACGTCATTGTCATATGGTATATTGTACCCATGTGCTTCTCACCAAAGATTTTTTTTTCTTGTCTTTTCAAAATGTATTTGACAACACTATCATGAGACTGAATGTGATGGGCAATTTTTCCCTGTATGTATAGTATCAGTGAATGGGTAGTGGGGTGAGTGAAATTGCTTAATGGTGTTGCTGGATGTTACCTCCTCAGCAACTGCTTGTTGCATGCACGTTCAAATTCAGAGTTGGAGGAGATTTTGCTTTTCAAGCTTCACGCCATATGCAATCATATCCTGTCTTTTCATCATTTTCCAATTGTTATGTGAGGGAGAAAGTGAAGCCTTTCATATGGTTTTGTTGAGTTTAGTTGCTCTCGTACTCTTGCAGATTTTTAGCTAACTCACTAATCAAATCATCCAAACAAAGATCAGAGTATGGTAATACCCTTGCAGTTTGAAAGATAGCTGGTTGCAAAAACACCAAACTCCGACGTAAAATTCAGAAACCCAAGTAAAATAAATACCAAGATTCAGAAACAACACGTAAAAAGTTATTATTCTTTATTTGTTGTTACTCCTCCAAACATACTGAATGTAAACTTTGATATCACATTGAATAACATGGTGTAGGGTAAATGAAGCTGGCAAGAAAGTGGTGATAGAAAAGGAAAAGAAACAGTGCAATGGAAAAATAATTTTCAGAGATGCAAGTGTACTATAGGCAAATTAATATATATATATATAAGGAATTTTTTAATAAATTATTATGTTTTAACTATTAAGAAAAGTAGTGCAATTTTTAATTATTTTGTGTGGGGAAAATGTTTTTGAATTATAAAAATAAAATACTTTATGCATTTACTGTTTTTTTACAGTATCATCTAATCATAAATTTGATGACTTCTACAACAAATAGTTTGTTGGCTCCATCTCTTTCAACCATGAAAAAACAATGCATAAATTTACACTTCAAGATAGTTGGCTCTTGCAAGCTTGAGCTGAGATTGAAGCCATTATCATGCCAGTTTGTACTCTGCCTACTATTGTGCATGTTGAGGAGTAACTAGGCATGTGATTTCACATGTCACTGCTTCTCTCTATCTTGATTGATCCGACAAACAAATTTAAGAAAAAGTTGACAAAACAATCTTCATCATAAAGGAAGTGGACACCTGCAACAGTTTCCATTCCATAACTAAAGAGAGTTTGCATGAGTGAAACAATTCAATAGTATTTGCTGGTCCTAACTGAATTTCCTACCAAATGGTATGGTACCAACACCATGATAATTGATAAAAGGCTACCTGGCACTGAAGAAAACCAAAACTACTACCACTATTACTTAGTCTATGGTAAAATCCAAGACAACATATTCCCAGTCCTAGGTGCTCTAGGTTGTCTAATTTAACTCAATGGGAGTTAGTAAGAAGTAACCATTCACTTTATTTGATTTGTTGCAGGTTTTTTTAACCCTGTTTAGAGGTTGTGGTGAAATAGCTTATGTGCATGTTTGGTAAGAAGTATCTTTAAAAATCTAATAATATTTTAAATTGCTTTTTCAAAAGGTGGATTAAAAACGTATATATTACAATGTAATAATCAATTATGATTTAAAGGGACCAGGCTACTAAAAGTGAGACCAGCAAGTTGTAAGAAAAGTAAGATTTATAAAGAACATATTTTGAGTGCACAGAATAACATTATACCACTTTGTACAAACTCCAGCATCTAAAGCATTTATTCATGGAATAAGAATAAAAGCCCTAATAATTACTAAAGGCTACAAGAGATGATGGTGGAAAGGAGAGAAGAAAAAAATCAACCATTTAATAGTAGTTTAACTATGGCCGAGGCCACATCCACTAGCTTCTGCATAATGTCATTTCTATCACTTAATGGTGACTGAGATGAGGCAGAAAATTTCTTGTCGCAAGCATTTACTTCCTTCTGAGCATCAACTATGCAGTAACTGGCAAACCCAAATCGACCTTGGCTTATGGCATCAGCTGCTTGTGGGAGAATGTACTTGACAACTGGGATGTATGACTCTGCGCAGAAAGCCAGTTGTTGCTCCAATTGTTCATCTGAGGTTTGCTTGATCAACTCTTCAATGTAACTGAGTGTGTCAGTGGCATTTGCCTGAATGTCATTCACCATTATGAGGGCCATACCCTTTGGATCAGTTTTGGGGGCTAAGGGATTTGAGTGTAAGATGGAGCTGCAGAGGTCATAAAAGGGAGTCTTTCGGCATATTTGGTCCACCAAATCACCATCACCATCACCGTCACCCTCCCCATCCGAGGAATGACTTGGTGTGAGAAGAATACAGGATAGAAGAAGAATATGGAGCAGAAAAAAAGACACAGAGAGTGAGCTCCTCCTCATTTTCTTTGGTAGGGGAATAAATCACCAACCTTTTTTTTTGGCTGCTATTTAAAGTTAGGCTGCTCCTTGGCAAGTTAAAAAATTGAGATTTGTTTGCATCCAATTGAAAAAAAAGAAAACAATTATTTTATGCGACTTGAGTATCCCATGAAAGTAATTAGTCATTTCCGACATGACAGATTAAAAAACGAATCTTTTCTAACAAAAATTCAGAAAATACATTTGTTCTTCTTTCAGATTCATGGTCCACATCTGCTTATGAACACCTACGTTATTAGTCAGACAATTAAATCAGTAATAAAAAAGCTATGGGGTCAGTATCAACCATCAACATTCATACAGGTAAAAACACACACCAAATACACACAAGTTAAGGAAAAAAACACCAACATTTAATAGTAAATAGTATTTTAAACATGATTGTCTGTGTGAAAGAGAATTTACAAAAGAAACCAATAAAGCAAAATTGATGAGTCTTTTTCACATATACAATAATTGGTCACAGGTGTGTTGTTTGCTTTTTGTAACCATGGGCTAGCAGTGCTCTTGCAATTGCGTCTACACCATGATTTTAAGGATAAATCCTTCCTTGTATCACGGATATCTTGTTTTCAGCTGGCTTTTGGTGCCAACAGGTCCACAGCTTCTTCTGCTGTGTTCACGCTCTTCTGTAGGCTGTAAAAGATGACAAATTAGAGATCTTTCGAGATGATGTCGGCTTCAATTCAATAAACCTTTTCCTGGGAATTATAGAACCAGGGGTCAAGGACATTACTGAGATTTCCTTCATTAAAGACAAGATCTTGATGATTGCATGTGTTTGAGCTTTCTTTGTTTTTTTATCAATCATCCCTTCAAAAAAACACACACTAACTAACACCAAACATTTAGCTTCAGTTTAAGGAGTCATACTAATCCACTTTTGTCTTGTTAGTAATGACAAGCATAGCAATTATAGTTTAACAACACCCTCTATTTCCATTCAACAATTTTCAATTGCTTTCAATTGCTTCAACATTTTCTCAATTTAGTAAAGGACTTCTAGGAATTCTTTATGAGTATCTAGTACATTTTAAATCCCAAAACCATTATTTATATGAATTATTCAATATTATAGTGTAGTTTGTTTTTTTTTACTTCACATTCTGGCTTTCAGAGCCAATCAATTTTGCAACAGGTGTTCAGTTCTTGTGGTGGGGGATCACAAGAGGACAAAATAGGAATGGTTCTTGAGGTTTCAAACCAAGGAAGGTATCCAGAGGGTACCCTACATGGAAATTGAACCAAACATCTCTAAACTGAATGAGGTCACACCACCCTAAATCTATGTTGAGCCACACAGAGAAAATGACCAACCTATATGTTAATTTATTTTTTTACCCAACCTTATCATTTCTAGCAGGTTCTGCAGAAAAAAAAAAAATCAATAAATGAATATTATGTTAGTAAAAAGTTATAACGTGATGATGGTGGATACTTTTTTTTTTAACCTTGTATTTATACATTGTACTCGCTCTCTTGTATTGAGATGTCACATTCATGAGACAATGGAATTATCTATATGTGATCATTTTTCTCCCTACAATCCTTGTTGGTGATTTATTGATAGGTAGAAGATTGAACTGCTTTTGGTGTTTTTTTTTTCTTTTCATAACAAATATTGAAATATCCCCTCCTGATCTATTTTTGGTTTAGATACTCCTAAATATTAAATACGTGGACATATATAAAGAACATTTTAATCTAAATTTACTTGTTACATGCATGAAGGATTACCACTCCTGAACTCAACTCTTAACCCAACTCTTAAATTGTATGATTTAACTTTAAGAGTTTAATACATTGTTAATGTTAATATTTTTAAATCATCAATTAATTTAAATTTTTTCTTAAATATAACAGTTAGAGTGGTTATTATAGAGTTAAATAGCTTTCTTCCCATGTTTGCTTGCTTTCGTTTGGACAATTGAAGTTTGAGGAAGTATGAAGGAATTTGAGTTATGAGCCGTAACTATTTTGGAGTAGATGAGTGGAAGAATCCTAGTGAAAGGTTATGTCAATTTACTAGTAAAGGTTATAGAGAAGGATAAGAAAAAGACAACTCTAGAGAGAGTTTAGGCAAACATTTTGTCTACAATTTGGCACCATAACATTTATATATTTCCAAGTTAAAAAATTACAAGAGAGGTGCACTCCTATATATAGAAGGTTTGTCTTAAAAACTCTTCAATGACAAGGTGACAAGTGTCATCACATTCCATGCTCATGATCCTCTCAAATGAGATGTTGACAAGTGTCTTCATCTCATTTGAGAGGTTGACAAATGCCACCTCTTAATTGGTGTGAATCCTCTTCATTGAGGAAGAATCATGTGAACCTTCATCATTCTCATGTCACACTCATGTTTCTCATGCCAAGTGACGAGTCACTTTACAATACACACTCACTCTATTACTATACACACTCATTCTTATATTAGCCCAAATACAATACTCAAAATTAAACTAAGGCCCAATACATGGTCCAAATAAAATGTCTTACTCTACTTTTTTACAAATTATTTAAATTAAAGTCTACCATAAAAAGATGTTTGACTTAGTCTTAGTGAAGCCAGGTCAGTCTCAATCTTCTGATAATCCTATGATCAAGACTCTAATATTCTTTCATGGTGCGGAGGTATTCTTGATTTGCTCTTTACATTCATTCCTCCTATATTTGTCCTTTTTATTGGACATACAAAAGATATACAAAAGTCTAATTAAGTTCATTTATGCTAATAAGTCTCTGAACAAAACTCTAAGAATTTATCCTCATTCTTACGTGGATTGCGGCTAGACGATTTTCATCAAACAATATCTATAATTAAAAGTACACTTCTATACTATTATTAAATTTAAATTAATTCTAACCTTAATCAGTACTTCAACATTGTTTATTTACCTATCTTCATATAAAGTCTAACAATTTTTTTAAATTATATTTAAGGGACCACACATTTATATATTTTTTTATATTAAAGACAAATTAATGTCACAAATATCACAAAAATTAAAAAGAAAGAAAATCAAGTTAACAAAATGAGATTTGTTTGCCACCAATTGAAATAAAAAGAAAAAAAAATTGTTGGACTCTTATAATTGGATGCATTTTAATTCATTTTATGCAGACTTGTGAGTATCACATGAAAGTGATTAGCCATGTCAGATTAAAAATTGAATCTTTTCTTAGAAAAAATGTCAGGAAATAGATCTCTCTTTTTTCAGATAGATTTGTTCTCTATACCTCCTTCAACCTGGTTACTCGATTATTAAACAGACAATTAAGCCAATAATCAATAGTCATGATTGACATGAACATATCAAATTCAAATAGATAAAAAACTTGTTAAAATAGTATAAATAAGTGGTAAAATTTATCTTGCTCCTTCAAGGAAAAAACATCTCAGACATAAAAAAAGATACAGATATACACAAGTTAAGAAAAAACACTAACATTTAATGCTAAATAGTATTTGAAACATGATTGTGTATGTGAGAGAGAATTCACAGAAGAAACCAATAAGACAAAATGCATGAGTCTTTTTCATATATACAATAATTGGTGAGAGGTGTGTTGTTTGCTTTTTGTAAGCATGGGCTAGCCGTGCTTTCCAATCAATCAATTTGGAGAAAAAAAATCATCTTTCATATACTTCTCTCCCCCCTGCTTTCATGCATTTCTCATATTAAAATGTCCACAACTTCATTCAGGATTAGAGAGCTCTTTCAAATAAGGACATGATAAACAAGGTATAACATATATTTATAACGTGATCAATATCATAATATATTAAACAAGCATAGCCTTGTTGTCATTGGTGAGTGTTGATTTGATATCCTAGAGAAGATGATCTTGCAAGAGGTGGCCAAAACAGATGCATCATCAGCGATCTTGGGTCCCCTTTCTGCAGAGCTGCAACTGCTTCTACCACATCAGCTTCAACAATTTCTCTGTATCTATCAGCAGCACACGAACCCTCAATGCTTCCTTTTGACAAGGTCCAAGGACTTCGGAAGTAGTTGATGGATTTTGTCCAGGCATTCATTACTTTCTTTGGTTTTGATTACGTTGATACACTACTGACTCGATTAACCACTTCTTATGCTTGACTTAGTCTTTAACAACTCCCTCTTAACACCTTCCCTTAAACTTTCTTTTTATCACTTTACATTCTGCTAGTAAGTTCCTATATATAGAAGAGCAGTGGTAGGCATTTATATCGAATCAAACTTCTATTGAGCATATAGTAACGTTTAGAATAATTACCATCCTTAAAATATAACCATGCAATTAGTACTATTATGTCTAGTGATGCTTAAGCTCACTCCAGCCTTTGCAACCACCCTGAATGATGCCTATGGTGGTGATCCTGGTTGTTCATTAGGGTCTGGCATATACCGCTACACTTGCCCAGAGGCTGAGGCCATCATCTTCTATTGGGTGGAGCAGGCAGTGGCTGAAGACTCAAGAATGGCAGCCTCACTGCTTAGGCTACATTTTCATGATTGCTTTGTCAATGCAAGAAATTTTTTTGCCTTCACACATTGAGTTTTGAAGATTCTAAACCTCATTTACAGTGTAATATTTTGTTGACATTTCAGGGTTGTGATGCTTCAGTCTTGCTGGATGACACACAGGACTTTGTTGGTGAGAAAACTGCAGGTCCAAATTTGAATTCTCTCAGAGGATTTGAAGTGATCGACAAAATCAAATCTGAGCTGGAACTAATCTGTCCACACACTGTCTCTTGTGCTGACATACTGGCAACTGCTGCAAGAGATTCGGTTCTTCTGGTTCGTCATTGCTGCATGCCCTCTTGTCCCCACCTCATGCCTTCTTGTTTAAATTACTCTTTTAATCTTATAGGCAACAAAAAATAAAAAGTTTTATAATTACATAATCAAATAAGTAATTTTTTTTCATGCTCAATTATTCAATTTTTGAGCATATTGAAGTTGAACTACTACGTTACAGTCAGGAGGTCCAATTTGGGAGATGCAAATGGGAAGGAAAGATAGCATTACTGGTAGCAAGGATGCAGCAAATAATAACATCCCAGGCCCAAACTCCACTGTTGATGTGCTGCTAGCCAAGTTCGAGAATGTAGGCCTTACACTTAAAGACATGGTTGCACTTTCAGGTTAATCAGCTTACAATATGCTATATTCACATGCTGTGACAATTCTTCTCTATCAATCACTGATATATAAGCAAGATTACCATTCTTTTCCCCATTTTCCACTTTTCAGGTGCGCACACAATTGGGAAAGCCCGCTGTACAACATTCAGCTCTCGATTACAGAGTAGTAGCGACTCAGAAAACATTGACTTCATCTCATCACTACAACAGTTGTGCTCGGGAGCAGATAATGGCAACATAGTTGCACATCTTGACTTGGCTACACCTGCTACCTTTGATAACCAATACTTCGTTAATCTTCTCTCTGGGGAGGGATTGCTCCCATCAGACCAGACTCTTGTGAATGGAAATGATCAGACACGAGAGCTTGTGGAAAACTATGTGGAGAACCCATTAGCTTTCTTTGAGGACTTCAAACATTCAATGTTGAAAATGGGAAGCTTGGGATCACCAAGTAATGGCCAGATTCGTAGGGACTGCCGAACTGTTAACTAGTCTTGGCTTTCTTTTTAACCAAAAATAATAATTCTAGTTCTAAAGATGATATTGCCCTATGTAAAAGCAATATGGTTGTTGCATACTAATTGATCATTAGAAGGGACGAACTATGTTACTGGTATGGGAGTAAATATTAATGATTACTTCCAAGCACTGTTTAAAGCCATTAATTGCTTCAGCTTCACATTTTGTCAGTTTTGTCACAGATATTAGCATGTGACAGAAAATATTTCAAATTAAAACAAAAGTAACAATGCTTTTTTCCAATAACTGCATGATTTTACTGGGAAACTATCACCCCTACCACCTAAGATATAAACAGTAAACTTAAATAGCAAGTTTGAAAAATAGGATATAAATAATAAAAAGAAAAGTTAAGGGTGTGAATAGGTGAATTAAAATGTCAGTTACTTCACTCAGGATAAAACTGTTTTTATCAAAATATCAAGGATCTGATTACCAAACAGTTGTTGAAAAGACTGAATAGCTTATACATTAGAAGAAAGAAGTACAAGAAAGAGAGACATATCAGGTATCAATGGTACACCTTTAAGCTCGGTCAATTATTTCCTAATAATTGATCAATGCAAATGAAAATCAGAAACAGAGAAAGCAGAGATAGTGAGAAACTATAGCTCCTGTTGAGTAGGTAACTAGAGCAATTGTCTAACTATAGCTCCTGTTGTGGCTGCAACATCATGCATGACATTGTTCTCATTAGTGAGTGGCGATTTCCCAGAGAAACCGCTCTCACAAGAGGTGGCTTCAATAGCAGCATCATTCGCACCATCTTCTGCGAACTTGGGGTCTCCTTTCTGCAGAGCAGCAATGGCTTGAGCCACGTCAGCTTCCAGAATTGCCTTGTATCTATCAGCACACGAAATCAGTGCTTCCTTTTGAGCTGGTTCAGGGCTTCCCTGAAGAAGTTGGTGGATCTTGTCCAAGGCATTATTTGCTTTGGTTTTGATTACGTTGACCATGATTAGAGCTAGCCCTGCGATATCTGCATCGGCGCTGCGAGGGTCAGATGAGAGGTATTGGATGCAAAGGTTGTGATGGGGTGTCTGCTTGCACGTTTCTTCTATCAGATTGCCCTTGTTTAGCAGAATCACTCTGCAGTTAGTCGCTGCTGGCACTGAAATTGTTGCCATAACAACAGTGTAAAAAATAAAAGATAGTGGCTTCATGGCTTAGAAAAGGAGAAGAAAAATTATGTTGGGATGGAACAATGTCTTCTCTTTTTGTAGTTATGAGGCTGTGCCGTGCACGGAAGTGATCACCGTTGTGGGTCGTCTTTGTCTTGCTTTAGGAACAGAGAACATGAAATTATTATAGTTATTCCTACCATTTTCTAGAAAAAAAATAGCACTTTCTAAAGTTGTGATTAAGGAGTAAATGATCTTAAGATTTGAGTAATTTGTAGATCGTTACGTGGCAGGCATTAGAATAGGAAGGAAGGTGGTGAGCGATTGTGGTAGCAACAAGAAGGCCTAAGTGAAAGGTTGATGAGGCGTGTTGTCTCTATAGAGTGACCAAATGTGATCCCTCCCTCCAATACATGCTATAATGAAGAGCCGTGTTTGGATGTTGGGTTTGATCATAATCTCCAACCACCCTTAAACAGCAACAATCACCACAAAAGGACAAGCCACCCCCACAGATTAATCTCCTTCACTCATCCTTATCACTTCTTCCTACCCCACCATTGCTAAAGAAGAATAAGACACGTATTAGTTAGGAGGGAAGGAAAAAAAGCATAGACAAGAATAATATACCACTTTTGCCTATCCTCAATTCCCAGTTATTCTAAAATCATCTACCTAGGCCTCTCTCTTTTTGTTAACATTCAAAGGAGAATATATTTCTTGCAGAAAAACGCAACTTTGTGTCATTCAGTAATAATGTTAAGGGATTGTACATCTCTTCGACTATAAGTAAAGATATATAATTGAATATAAATATGATCTTATAAATCAATTTTATAAAATTAAATTAAGCTTAAAATCTATTCTTAATATGTTATCCGAGTAATAGTAATTCTAAGGCCTATTCTAACCGCAGAGTGTTCTAAGGTTTTACAAACGAAAACAGCTAAACAAATGTGAAACTAACTCATTTTGTATCAGATTAGTTTTCCCATAAAGTACTAATTATATTTCATGTTTACTGTATTTTAAGGAGCTTTGTCTTTGCAACTGTGCAACGATTTATTTACAGTCTCATCATAATTCTTGGTATTTCTGAAAAAACGCAAATTTTTATCATTTCTATAACTTGCAGAAAAACTCTATTTTTTGTCTCTCCATACGTTACTTAGCTGTAACTATGGTAGCAAACCCTTTTCTTCAAACCATTAGCAAAAGCAGATGAAAATATCCAAATCTTGACATGAAAATGAGAGAGAAAAAGAGGAATGATACTAGTCAGAATGCAAAACAAGTGCTTGGGAAACTTGTGAGAATCAGGAGAGACTTGGATTTTATTACATATGACTTATTATAAGGGCTTTAAAATAGATAGCAGCATTACATAACAGGTAAGACCAAGGTTCCAAGACATCTCTAACAATTGGTCAAAGGTTTCAGGAAGTGGATAATCTAGAGCAGCAATCTAACAATAGCAGCTGTAACAGCAGCAACATCGTGCATAGCATTGTTCTGGTTGGTGAGTGGAGAATTCCCAGAGAAGTCACTCTCACAATAGGTAGCCTCATTGGCAGCATCATTAGCCCCATTTTCAGCAAACTTGGGGTCCCCTTTCTGCAGAGCCTCAGTGGCTTGTGCAACATCAGCTACCAACACTGTGTGGTATCTACTAGCACAAGAACTGAGGACTTCTTGCTGCTTAGCTCCTCCTCCCTTCTTTTGCAAGTCATGGATTATTTTCAAGGTATCATATGCTTTGGCTTTGATCACGTTTACCATGATAAGAGCCAGCCCTCTGACATCAGCAGTGGAGCTTCCAGGGCTTGCCTTGAGATATTGAAGGCAAAGATTGTAGTTGGGAGTCTTCTTGCAAGTGCTCTCTATCAGACTTTCATCGTTTGGATGGAAGCTTCTGCACTCGCTTCCTGGTATTGTATTCATAACAACAATGGCTTGGAGAAACAAACATAGAATCACTGCTTTCAAGTTTGCCATTGTGATTTTTTCAAAGAGATTGCTCACAACAGTAGCTTGGTTCCTCCTCATGGATTGCTGCTACCCCTTTTTATAGTCAGGAGTTCATGTTCTGGACCTGCCTCTCACTTTATTTTTTCCACCAAGACAGTTTTTATTATTTAAAATTCAAATATTCTTAGTCAGAGAAAGTTATTTATGATTTTAATTTTTAATAAATTTAATCAATAATATATATT
>Ga0123341_1002355_pt1 | contig 15480 bp, 12 predicted proteins | sample Turbeapinknodule_FD_89959 | JGI IMG/M metagenome (GOLD analysis project Ga0123341, IMG submission 89959) | Root nodule microbial communities of legume samples collected from Mexico - Turtle bean Mexico pink nodule | ecosystem: Host-associated > Plants > Roots > Nodule | place: Mexico: Nepantla... | reverse complement strand
TTATTAATGCTTAGATATTTAGGAAATTAAAAAATTAAATAAACATTACATGAAAATTATAAACATACTTCAAACAAATATTTTAAGTTACTAAAACTAGGTATTAGAAAACTTAAAATAAGTCAAATGTTACTCTCTAATAAAATATGTTTAATACAAGTCTTTATCTTATTTTATATTCTTCAAAGAGAGATATTTAGACAAACCATATTTTGAAATAAATTAGGTAAATTTATTTGATATAGTTGTGTTAGTGATTTCTTATTACATGTTATATTTAGTATAATTTAATGATAATTTATCTGATTTTTATGTATTTTTATATTATGACTATGGTTGGTATATGAATCTAGAAGGCAATTATGGAAAGAGAATAAAGAGCTTCTCATAAGTAAATATGTAGATAGTTTTATACTTGTAACTTTTTCGAAAAAATTTAATTATGTAAATCTTATGTAGATATTTGTAATACTTACGATTTTTTTAAAAAAACTTTAATTATGTAAATTTTGTTGAATAAATATAGTAAGAAACTGTGTACATACATGTATGTAATTATATTTTATTGTATAATTAATTAGGGAATTACATGTCCAATATTCAGATGGTTAATAGTTAAATTCATGTTATGTATTCATCCAAAAGAAATATGGTTTATCCTTTGGTTAGGACTATAAGGATAATTTATCATCACTTAGCAAAATATTAGCATAAACAAAGAGACTTTTTTTAATGATTAATTCTTTAATCTTTAAAATGAGTTTTTTTATAGTCCCTAAAAATAAAAATGTTTTTTAGTCTTCCAGAATCGTCTAATTATATTTTTTTTCAGTGACACAAGCTAGTTGATAAGTTGAAGACGTGAAGACGAAAACAAGCAAAAAATTGAGGACTGAGAATAAATATTTTAATAATTCAATTGAAAATATTATAATGATAACTTAAATAAGTCAATATTTAATTTCAAATGTTTATGTTTTTTCGTTTTTCTTTTATACCCAGATTCATTCAGCTTCTTTAAATGGTTAGATGAAGTTCATGCTAATTTGTATGCAGCAGAAACAAGTTGTGTGAATAGTGAATATCACAGGAATTAACATGAATTCTATAAGTCACCACCAAGCTTAATGACATCAATGTTCATCATTTTGAAGACTAAAAATATATATTCAATCTATAATCTTAATCATAGTTATGTGATAACAAATTCATAAACTCCTATGCAATATATATAGGGTCTATTTTCTTTACAAAATATACAAATTGCTGGCAAACTGAACCTGGGTTGTAGTGACAATAAGATGGAGTACAAAAAATATGGTATTCAACTTTTCTTAGTTGATTGACATCCAAAAATCCAACTTCAAGGGGGAATGTAATGCAAGTTAGCTACCCCAAACGAACTGAAAAATGTTCCTACTGGCAACTGCATTGATCACATTGCTACTCTGTGTTCGAAGCATCTCCTCCTGGGCACGACCATCACCCTCCTAATCAGATCAGACAATTAGAACGGGTAAAATTAGAAGTGGAAGGGAGCAGAAGTTAGTGTCAGAGCAGCTAAAAATGAACTGAAAGAACACCATAACACACTCCTATCAGCGTATAAGAAATAGACCCAGATCCAGATCCATTATTCTCGAAATTTGCAGCTTTAAATCTCATCCATACTGAATGAGTACTGAATAGTGAATACTGGTATACTTGGAATCAAAATTCATTACTTTGTGTGGTACTTTGGATAAATGGAATTTCTCACCACTTATGCCAGTTTTTGTACAAACTAGTGAAACAAGAATGTTATTCAAATGCAGAAGTTAAAGAAGCACATAAATCAACAAAACAAAGAGTATCAATTAAAAGTGCAATATTTAATTCAGTTCAAAAGCTACCCAAAGATCTTCCAAATCCTAGTTATGAAACCAACAAGCTGAACATAAGTGGTTAATGTGTTGAACAAAAATTTATTTTTTCGGACTCTGCCCAAGTTCACTCTTTGGCGGAAACATTCCATGATTAGGTTTTACTTATCCCCTGATCAAACCAGATTAGTTTAAAGTGAAACCTTGGAACACCGATGGGACACATCCATGGACCAGAAAATCCTAATTATAAAACCCTCACTTCATACAAATTTTTTAGGGTAAACCATCCAGTCCAGTCTGAATCAAATTGTCATTTCTAAACAATTGACTTTCTAGAAGGAAGAAAGAAATGAGGACTCACAAGTAGTGAGTAAGCACGGGCAAGAGAAAAAAGTGTAGGGAACAGATCCAACACAGCCATGGCAACCTCCTCTGTAACCTGTGGGACCTGCATTTGCAAATTCCAAAATGTTTGAATAAAAACAAAGTAATTGAAGTAATTATAGAATGAAAAGGTGTTAGAGTTAAGCATCCAATTTTACAAGTAATTGAAGTTCATTACGTAAAACAAAGGTTCAAGAACAACAAACATGTTGCTCAATGAAATTGCACAAGACCAAAAACAACCTTGTCATCCAGCCAGTTCTTGATCATATTTCAATACACCATCAAAGTAGATTTGAGGATCCACCCAAAAACTAATACAATTTCTCCAAGTACTAATGAGCAATGATCCAAAACTAAGAACGTAATTTAAGCTGTCCTTTCAGAAAATTGCCAGTAAATAGCATTTGAAAGAAAAATTACACCCGAAGGTGTAGATGTGTTCTTACTTGCAAATTAAAGAGGTACTCAAGGTCAATGGATTCAGTTTAGTTAGACAAACTAAACAATCAATAGAAAAACAGTTCAAATTAAATTTTCAAATTGCTAGTACCTGCATCAGCTGGATGGCAAATACATCACTAACTGTTGTTTTCTCAAGGTCTTGACACCTTTTGATAAATTCACCAAAAGGAGGACATGTCCCAGAGCATTTAACATTGTCTACAAGAATTTCTGTCTTGTAATATTGAGAAATTGCTTGGGTAAGATAACCATACTTCTTTAGAGTGTCCCCTAAGCCAGTTGTTCTCTGTACATCAAATCCCTCCAGAATCTCTGTTGTAAAACAACTGTACAAGGTAGGATTACAAAGTCTGAAAGGGGCTAATTTTGACGTGAACAGAAATTGTGAATGCTTTAGAGCTTTAAAGATATAGGCAAACAATTTGATTAAGCTTCACTCGAGAAATCTAGCAACCCCTTCCCATCACACTGCTACATAAACCTCATGAAATGGCATCACCACAACAAAACATAAGAACTCTACCCACCACATCACCAAATAAACAAAAAAGTCAGTGGAAAATTTCAGCAATAGAGGGTTGCTCACTCGCTTTGCATAAAGCAAAACGTCAAAAATGATACTTTCCCTTATCAACGATAAAAACTACAAAGAAACAAATGAACAATGTAGTACTCAGAAATAGATAATTTACAGTCAAGATATCAGAAAGAACAGTATACAACAACTAGTGTGATTATTAAAGATAAAAAAAAACAGTTTCATTTGATGAACCCCATTCAACCTAGACGCAGATGTACTTTAGGGAGTGTTTGGTTTGTGAAAATATTTCATTGTCACTTCCTGTTTTTACTAATAAATTACAAAACAAAATGTTATCACAAAAGCAAACATTAGCATTTTCATAACAGTCAACATTGATGGTAATAATGTTGCACATCAGCCTGAATTTGGTTTCTTCAATTTCCCCGGCAATGGCCAGCAGTACAATGAATTTAATGAAAAAAAAATTACATACGCAGTTTTTATGCTCTCAGCAGCTTCGGAAGAGTTTGGGTCACCCTCCACAAGATATATCAGCTTCTTCAACCCACACCTCTAGAAAGTGCAATTGAAACAGAAATGAGAGATGAGGAGGCTATGTCAGTATGGCATGCTTCTAAATTATACAGCTGAATAAAATGAGAATAACATGAACATATTCCAAGCAGCACTGCATAGATCAAACAATATGTAATTTCTTCATAGCAATAATGTGCCACATTCTTCACCAGAGATATCAAATAACAAAATATAAAAGGAAATGGTATAACACAACTAAAGTTTCAACTGCTGTAATTATTCAGTAGCACTGATGTGATTCCTCCACATCATGTCAAAGAATATAATGTATTTGGATGATATCTCTACCCAAATTCTATAACCAAACATCCATTATAATATGCTTGCCGACACAATATTCTTTAAAATAGGAAAAGAAACCAACAGACGTAGAACCATTAGTATGTGACCACAATAAGCTTGCCATCACAAGTTCAAACAATTTTAAATTGACAAGAAACAATTTTAAAAAATTAAGGAATAATTACCCGAAGCCTTAACTTTTGATCCTTATAGCGGTTATCCCGGATGGAACTGCGTAGATCATCAATTTTCTTCCTCTCAACAATAAAATCCAACACATATTCACTGTCAAGAGTTTTATGACGTGCTATCCAAATCCCATCTCCAACTGGCAATCGTCGAACCTATATATGAACCAAATTCTAGATGATTTTCGCCATCTTCTAAATAGCATGTCTAAATGCATCTTTCATCCAATCTGCCCAGGTATGACTAACTAATATCAAATCTAATTTGTTTTAAAAGCAATGCTGTCCAAAAACCTTAACAGAAAATTAAAACAGAGATAACGTGCTCAAATTCAAGAACAGTTTTGTTGCAACCTCCTGGCTGTTTCTTTTTTGAAGCAAGTAATATAATATGCCAAAGGTAAATTCCCAAAATGAAATACATAATGATACGTAATGCTGGCTGTCAATGTTAGACATGAGGCTATCCCAATAATTAATGAGGAGAACAAGGTTTGGAGGTTTTATTGTTAGGAGGAATAGGCAGTAATAATAGGTGGTTAGTATGTTATGAGTAAGTTAGAGGGGTTTTCATTAGGAGCTTAATACATCAGTTACAATTGGTTTAAGGCCATTTAGATCAACTTCTTCCTACACACTCAGGAGAGAGAGAAAATAATAAGTAAAATGAACTTACTCTTTAAAAAGTTCTCTCAACTAACATTTCCTGACCTTAAAGTGCATAAGTTGATTTTAGCTTATAGGAGGAACTCAATTCATTTTACTTTCTTATTTTTTTTCTGAGAAGTATTTATGGAGAACTTTATCAAAACAAAGACCTAATATGTAGTTAATGATAAACTAATAAAAATTCAACACTGAACATTAGAAATATTATACAACAGCAAATGATAAACTAACAAAGGCTAGGATAGACGTTTATAATAGGCTGAATGTTGGTATGATAGGCATTGTCATAGTGCAGCAAGTTACTGTACTTTTTAGTTAGTGTATGGTAGACCACCTCCATCAATTTTGCGACCTTGGTAGCTTTGGTGGATAGCAATGATGCTCTGGGAAAGTTGAAGTTTCATTAGAATAGGAGCTCAATATGTTAGGAAAGAGTTGATATAAAATGTGTGTAAATGGTCTGCAGGTTTATTATAGGAAAAGGAAAGGGTCAAAAGTGTATCTGGTTAGTTGGTTCTGTTATTTTTTTCTGTTATCTGGTTTACTGTAATTCCTATAAATAGGTTGTGTAAAATATAGGTTTTGTGTAAAGGGGGTATGTTTTGAATTGTGTTTACTGGTCATATTCCATCGTAAAAAAGAGAGAGCGCTTTTGGAAGTATACTTGAATACCTTGGAGCTAAGGTGATTCTTTTAGCAATAAACAAGCATATTCATAATTTCTTTTCTATTAAGAAGTGGACTTTAAGTCTAACTCAACCTCATAAAACCGGCTTCTGAGATGAAGTTTGCACCCACTTATATACAATTAAATGCTCTAATCTCTAGTCGATGTGGGATCTCTAACACACCTCCCTCACGCCGAGAGTGACAGCTCGTGCTGGGATAACATATTATGGGTGGAACGACCCGATAGTGGGTGGCCTAATAAGCCCAATAAACACTCACTAGGATAAACTTGAAAATGACTCTGATACCATATTAAAATAAAAGAAAGAATAGGGTAAATCCCTTGTGTATATTGAACACAGGATTATGTTTATATAGGAAAATAAACATATGGGTTGAGCCCATTACATAAATATAAATATCTCACAATATCTATAATATCTCATAATATATAATAATATCTAATTATATCTAACAATATCTAACATTTTCCTTGTCTGGGTGTTAATTTTTTGGGAATAGAAACTATTATCAATATTCCAAGAAAAAGGAACCTAACATGAACCTATATGGTTCTCTATGCTAATAGCCACTTCCAATATTCAGCAATGAGATTTGTTTATTTAAAAATAAGAAGGTTCTATGCCTTCTCCAACACCCTAAGCTAGTTGCTGGCTATGATATTTGGTGATCAAACAGATTGGTTCTAGGCATTTTAACTCCAGCTCCCTCTCATGCTCAGATAATCCTGTTTTTAAAGCATATCTTAACAACTTGAGAAGACAGCGGGAAATTATCATGTGGAGACTGACCTTCCCATGGACTAGCAGGTGGACGCAATTATCTATTCTCCTCTTACGGATCAATCAATTACGGAGAAGGGAGTGCAGGTGGTATAGGTTCTTATTCAGCAGCAAGACCAGATTGCAGAAGCCACTTCGGAGGATTTTTAACTGCTTATAGTCAGTCTCCTGACATCAACCTTGAGAACAAGTTTAATTATTCGGTAGATGGTTGTCAGACAAGAGTACAAGTCAATAATTAATGAAGAGAATAAAGTCAGCGCATGTGGGATTATTCTAGGAGGATAAACAATGGTAGGTGGTTAGTAAATTATGAGTAAGTTACAGGGGGTTTTATTAGAAGATTAATAAATAATTTACAGTTGGTTCTATTTGGAGCTAATATGGGGTTAATGAATCAGTTAAAAGAGATTGCATTTGGAGTTAAATATGGGAAATTGTAAAGGCTTTTTGGAGAAAATAATACCAACTAATTTGTCCCAGTGATAAGGGAACGTCCCTTGTAAGAGGATTATGCCCCTTGAGTTCCTTTTCTGTTCATATTAATAAAAGCACCCTTCCTTTCTCATTTCTCTCCCTACATTTTGTTTTGTTTCCTATTATTCTATTTCCTCAAACTGAAAACCAGTTACTGAATAATATACAAGGGGGTATATCACTAGGAAAAGCATCAAACAAGTATCACATTCCCCAAACCAAGAAAGAGACCATCGTTGACTAAATAGGCATCTGACTCTGAAGTCAAGTTCATGTTCATATTAAAGCAATAATAGACTTATATATGCAAGACCTACGCATGATAGTGATATCTCCCCAAGTGGTTACATTGGTCACTGTTAGTTTCCATAATAAATATTAGTGTCAACATGCAGTAAACAATACGTACACAAGAGCAATAGGATGTATGGAAACTACATGTAGATAGTTAAGACATCAAACTCACTTCTATTTTAATTTTGAATTGGTTGCAGATATTCTCAATAATTTTCCTGGATCTTGATCTGAAACAAGAAAATATAAAATTCATTCGGGTTATTAGCAGCAAGCCACACAATACACTAGAGTGATGTAAATAAAAATTAACTGTACATCAAGACATTAAATGATTGCAAAGGTTAAAAAAATAGCCTATGATATGTCACTAAATGGCAACTCAATGAGTTACGCTATGGCAGCTCCATAGGCCACAGTAGCATGCTTATATGGCAGAATTTTGGCCTTCTACCATTGATAATGCTATACAAATCATATAATATCCTGAGTGAAAATAATAACGTAGTATTCATGTAACTAACCCCTGTGTGGCAAATTGCTCCCGATCATCCAATATTAAAATTATGTCATAAGCATCCTCAAATCTCTCCCCAAAGCTCAATGGTGGCACATTTAAAATGTTAATCTTTGATACAAGCTCATCCTTGTTAGGATTTTGCATGGGGTGGTCCTAAGATGTTCATCAAGTACTAATATCAAAATTTGTTTCAAAAACTATAAACAACTTCACATGAATGCATAAGCAAAAAATTAGATAAATGGATGAAAATAGAAAAACAAGTTAGGGCCAAATCCATTTACTTCTTTATTTAATTTGCATTTTCCACCCTAATAAAAGTTAAGCACATTCAACCCTAATTTAGTACAACTCAATTTCATCTCTATTCCATCTAATTTAACGGTCTACATTGACATAATTCTTAGTGATTTATACCAGACTCAACCCTACAAAATTGACTATCCTTTTAATAAGGATTCAGAGCCTATCCTAGATTCATTAAAAGGTCACTCACCATGTTATCCATGCATCATGCCCAATAGTGTTGGATGTGAGGAGGGGTATTGGAAAAAACCCAAGTCCCACATTAACTAGTGATAGTACTAAAACACAATATATAATTGAAGGCAATCTTCACCTTACAAATTGGTTTTGTAGTGTTGAGTTAGATCTAAATCACTTTGTAAGAATAATAAAATGCACACGCTACAAACATTAACATATGATTTACGAAGACAAAATCTTCCTCTTATACATACCTTATTTTCTTTAAGATTTACCTTTTATATTTTAGTTTTGGCTCAAAATGAAAATTTTGACTTTATTCATGCAATATTGAAGAAGACACAACCTAGTTTGGTAATGGATTCAAAAGCGCCATTACATGGGTCTAAGAAGGGAACCCATGCCATGAGGTTGACACAAGACTGTCTAGGTCTAGTCTTTCATGTCCATGAGAGTATCTAGCTCATCTAAAGAAGGTAGAGTAGCTAGAGATGCAGAAGAAGCTTTGTTTGGTTCAGCAGAATGTGTGAGAACTTCCCTCCACATTTGACCTGGCTAAGTTGGCACTTTGGGAGAGTAAACAAGAATGGCTGTGAAGTTTTTGGCCAAAAAGAAAATCTCAAAATATGTAGAGTTTGGGGTTGGCTAGAAGAAAGGTGACAAGGGGATTTTTGGTTAGGGGGAGAGTAGGAAGGCCGCTAAGAAGTTTAAAACTAGAACATATAAGCATAAGAAAACAAACAGGTTTTGAACTGTAAGCAAGGGATAAAAATTTTGCTATTGAACTCATGTACACGAGTCCAAGGTTGGAAGAGGAATGGTAATGTCCACATTGGCAACTGTCATCATGCACAGGTGGTGACCATGATGTCTTAGAAAATTTTATTGAGAAATAAATAGAAGAAATTGGATGAGAAAAGGATACATAATGAGAGGAAAATTGTCTTAGAATATCAATTTCAAAATTTATATTGGTTGTAACAGAGGAATCAAGAAAAAATGAACTGAGTTGTGTACTTATGTTCAACTAGGGTTTACTGTGCTTAGTTTGATAAATCAGGGTGAGCAGTACAACTGAATTTGTAATTCAAAATAAAATATTTCTCATCATTCTGAGAACCACTAATCATTATATTCATGCATTAAGAATCTATTACTATGTTAGAAAGAGTGCACAATATTAAAAGTATATCAATTTAGTAAATAGATCAAACCATACAGATGAAGAGCAAGCTCTCAAGGGGCAAGGAGGAATATCACGAGAACAAGTGTTTGTCACATGTCCATCGCAAGATGAGCGCACAGCTCTGTTCACTTCTCCAGTGAGATCTCTGGACCCTGATAATTTGTGAAATGATTAATAGAGATGAAAGTTTGCTCAGTGTCATTATGAAAATCTGAGATGGAAAAAGAAATAATAGTATATGCACTAATCAAGGAACAATTATTAACATACTTAAAGATTCTGGTTGTGAACCATAGATTTGTTGCTCTCGAAGATGACATAAAACAGCTGGCCACAGAGATGAGACATCTTTATTTGGATGAATTCTGGAAACTTCAGTGAAAGCACTAATAATGTGTTCCTTGGAGTAACCCAATTGAGTAAACTTCAAAAGAAGAAATTTTAATCAGCAAAGAAAAAAGTACATTTCAATTATCAGGCAAAGCAAAATCATCTGCGAGTGAACTAACAAGAGAATAAGAAGAGAAACAAATAAGGATATTTTTATTACATTAAATTCATGAACCTCCTTTGAATAAAAAGGGGGTAAGCTATGAAGCACAAACACAAACATGGGATATGTAGGACACAGTATACAAGAAATAACATATCATATATAGAAACTACAATAGTTTAAAATATCATGAGATATGCTTGGTGTCGATCCTTGCAATTTTGTATTGATTATCACTTCTGTTGATATTTTCCAAATAACTCATTAGATGAACTTATTATTCAAGAGGTGGGTAACCATGTACAACACAAAGTAAAAGGGGTTTTTGAAGCCCATATCACGGTAGCATTGCTATAGCACACAGAAAGCATCTAACACAATGACCAATATTGAAAACTTTTGTAAGGGCACATTTGAGAAGGGAGATGTTATAGCGGAGGGACAATACAGTCAAAATAAAAGAAAGGAGTCAGTTAGAGAAAGGGGACATATCACATGATCCGATAGAGAAGGGAGTGCATAGAGGTGAGAGAAAGAGAATCCACAATAGGCAATTGGGGAATTACATAACGAAGGGATGATATATGTGAGGGGAGGGAGAGAGAAAAAGGGAGGTTGTTAGTGTGGAATATCTTCTCTCTCCAAAATTCTCTGTTTCTTGCTATCGTTCAGAAATTTCTACTTTTCTGTTATTGTACTCTGTCTTGCAGTGCAGGAGAGCATGATTTCCTTCCTTGTAAGGACATACACTAGTAAATAATACGAGTAAAGAGTTTTCTTCCTTCCTTTTGCTACTCTATTTTTTTATCCCTTCCAACTTCTCTGCTATAGCACACAAAAAGCATCAACACAAAAAGCGTCTAACTTTTCTATCTAGAAGGAACATTTACAACAAGCTTGAAGCTCTGGAACCTTTAATCTTGAGAGGAAGTACTGTAATATAATATCTAATCATATCTTAGATTTTACTGTATGATTAGTTTTCCTATTCATATTTTTCTTCATTATATTGTAGGACTGGTGACAATATTTTCTTATCATATCAAGCCAATGGTGTTATGAGATCCACATAGCTGTATAGTAGGATGAAGCTTCCTTGACTTAGGATTATGATTTTTATAAAATTTATAAATAAGGGTTAGTGTTTTAGGTTTTATGAAGATATAGAACACATAATTTCTACAATATGAATATGAAGAAAAAAAAAAGTAACACTGAATTTAATTAAGAGGAAAAATACCCTCCCAAGGCAATCTAGAGGGACATCCATAGGCTTCTTTTGCTGGGTCAATGGTGACAACACTTCTGATTCCCCATCACCATTGGGTTCCACATCCAATGAGTTTTGGTTATCCATATAAGAAGGAATTTCAACAGAAGTTGACTTATCTAGAGATTCTGCCATTCCAGATCTTGCGAGACAGTCACTAGCTGTTTCCTTGCCTTCTTGAGTTAGCATGTACCTGAACAAAACAGAATTCAACTATGGGGAATTCTCATTTGAACATATCAATTTTCATGTTTCTTTTAAAAACCATATCCCAGAATTTAAATTTGTTTAAAAAGAACCGTTCTAACAAATTCTGGTTTTACAATTTAGCATCCACTAAATTAAATTTTAGATGTACATCAGCATTGCTAGGTAGATTAATCAATAGAACGCCTTAAATCACAAGTACAATGCTCAACAGTAAATGAATCACAAATAAAAATAATGCCTAAAAGGATTCCGTATGTTACTATATACATGGCTCAATTGCTAAAGCACATTCACAAGGAAAAATGAGTTCAAGCCTAACTCTAAATACACACATAATTAGTTATAGGTTCACAGTAAGAAGGTTCTCCTAACAAGTGGATTTTAATATGTGAAAGATAATCCAAAAGGTTAAAAAAATATTTATATACAAACACTAGCAGTACATTGCGAAAAAAAAATACATGTGCACTATGGAAACCCATACTTAGCAGGGCAGCTTGATTTTACAGCTAATCCCTTAGCTATCAAGGTCTTCATGCAATTCCATCCACTATACCAATCCCGTTGAGAACTTCCAAAATGTCCAGGTTTTCCTTTCCCTTTTTCTGGCCTGGTCATGAAGAATGTGCTTCATCAAAAGTTATATACATTTTCGTAGATACTTATCTACTTAAAACAAAGAAAACAGAAACATTAAATAATTATTCATACGCAATTGGCACTCGAGATAGCCCACTAGCTTCAGCAGCATCAATAAGCTCTTGCTTACGCATAAATTCATTTCCATTTGAAGTTCCCCTATTAAAAAATGAGTGAAATCTCATAATCCAATCCAACAAGTTTTACCACGATAACTTCCAAACATATTTCACCCAGAAAAAAAAAACATATACATTAGTAGCGCATGTGACTGTATCGTGTATGCATTGCATACCTGTAAAGGGTTATCAACAATGCATATGCGACAGAGTTCCTCTGAGGCACATAACGTTTGGTTCCTTTAGTTTTCTTTCCTATAAGATTGGAGAAAAAGGGAATAATTAGACAGAAATCTGCATAAAAAGAAAATATAAAAGTAAAGCCAGTTGAAATAACAGAAAAGACAAATAAATAGCACCAGACATACCCTTTTTAGTCAATTCTTCCGGTTCAGAACCAGTCCCAAAAAATCCTTGCATGAGCCTCAATATCATTTTCCCCACACCCCTTCCAGAAAACAGAAAGAGCACCATCAGATCAGTAGCCTAAGAAACTCAATTTAAACACCCTTCCTTCATCCTTAACAATCCTCGCTTCACAAACACATGAATACACACACAGAACCAATCACTAAAGACCCAATAACCCCTTTACAATAAAGTTCAAGCCTCCAAGGCCCACAACCGACCTATCAAATTTTGGATAATTTTCAAATTTTAAAACATAATTGGAGTTTTGAAATACACGACAACAAAATATCCTCAAACTTATAATTATAAATACAGTCTAAGACATGTTTCTACATATGATGTCAACTAAAACACCACAAACAACAACAACAACAACAAAAGTCTCATCCCACTAGTTAAGCTGAAGTACACGAATCACAATATACCATTTGGTTCAGTTAAAGACCAAATCTTCAAATATATAAACATAACAACACAATGTGACAAAAATGTACAAATTATAAACTCCAAAACAAATACGTTGTTAGTCCAAATTGAACTAAATTCGAATCCCTTAAGCAATGTCTTCAGTCGAACCTAGTGGACAGAAAGGAGGGAACCCAACTAAAAGTAAAGTAATTTGATTTTCATAATACGCATGTAATTATAATTCGTAAAAGTGTGGCATTTCTACAGTAAGATGGTGTGGGAGAAACAGAACGTACTTGACTTGAGAGAAATCCTTGATGGTTCGAATTGGGGTTTGGGAGCTACAGACATTGAAGTGGGCCTTGGAAAGGGTCATTTCGAAGTTATCAGAAATGCCTTTGGGTTGCTCCGCCATTTCCTGCCACTTGTTCCAAATGTACGCCGCCAGCTCTTGGTTCTCCGGGCACCGCACCTGAGTCCGATTCTCCATCGGGTTAGGGTTCGGTTCGTGTTGAAACGACGGTGCGAGTGGGAATGGTGGCTATGGCAGGTTTCTGAATTGGGTACCTGCTTTCAGTTGCACAACCATCACGCGCCAGGTTTCTGCGGTTCACTTTTCAAAATCAACGCTGCCTCTTATGATGGGCTTGAGCTGGAATCATGGGCCCAAATCGATAAACAATTAGCAATTTCTTCCTGCACCATATCACTTTTTATGTGCACCCAACACAACTTTTTAAACCCAACTTTGTCCTTGTTTTCTTTCTTTTGAAAAAAAGCTGCATAGGAGCTTGGTGTCCGTTTTAGGTGGAGAGGAGTTGGTGTGATGGTCGAGAAATGGTTTTGAAGTAAGAAATCACATTGCATATTCGTTTTCGTCATTTTTTAGATGAGTTGTTCCTCGATGACAATATCCAGAAGTTTAGATATAAGCTTACGGATGCATAAATCCAAAAGGCAATGTCAATACTTCCGAATATAAAAAAACCGTAAACTAATTTCATTTTCAATTTAAGGTTCTGAATGCATATGTCCAAAAGTGAATTATGAGTACTAGATACCTATATCCAAAAGAAGTATTTAAGTTTTAGATATAAATATCCGGAATGGTTTTTTGGATTCTGGATTGCTACAAGTTTCTTGGCTGCTGGGTGTTGGGTGCACTTAAATGTAATAAAGTTTCTACTTCATTAAGGGTATTATACTAATTTTACATGAACATGTTGGGTTCAGCCTAAACAATTTCGAGAATGCACCTCTATTATTTTTTATGCACCTCATAGTTTTGGTGAAAAGTTTATTTTACCCTTAATGAAACAAAAAAAAAATGACCCCTAAATTTCTGTACTCCCGCATTAGAATGTGGAAATAACTTTTAGTTTTTATAATTTAAAATAATTAAAATACAAATTTGTATTTTAAATTATAAAATGATTATAAATAATTTAAATTTAAAATTCTTTATATTATTCGATTACATCCCTATCTAATCATGACTTTGTTTTGATTAATTTCTCTGCAAATTTTACAAAGAAAATGTACTATGATTGAAGAAGCTTAAACTAATTGGTGCATAGAAAATGCAGTGAATAGTAAAACAGAGTTTCCATTTCCCACAAGCAACAAAAACTAAGAACACACTATTTTGATGATCCTAATCCAAATGCGTCCTTCTTTGAGTTTCTCAGTTTTTCTTGACCTCACACAACAATATAAAAGCCCCTCCAATTCCTATCCCTACCCACCCCAAAAGAAAGTCCTCCATTGCAGAAGAAAAAAACTGCAGAAAAATGGGAAGGATGATGGAAAGCAAGTACCTTGTGATTCTGGGCATGATGGGAGTTGTAGTGTTTTGTGGTGATGTTGTTGTAGGGGAGTGCCCTGGCATAGGGGACCTCATAACCCAATGTGGCATGTATGTGCAAAAGTCTGGCCCTCAGATGAATCCCTCACAACAGTGCTGTGATGAGATCAACAGTGCTGATGCTTCATGTTTGTGTGAGCACTTGTGGAACACCACTCTTGCAAATGAGCTTATTGATGTAAATAAGGTTGTTCATGTTGCACACTCATGTGGAAGGCCACTACCCTCTGCAACCCCTTGTGGAGGAGGAGGTATATACATATATATATATATATATAGCTAGATATAATGTGTATTTGGTTTATTGAACAGCAACTCTGAGGTTTAAACTTGATTTTGAATTTGTTTACTTGATTAGATGATGATGATGAACATAAAGTTGAAGTTAGGAAGTCTGATATGAAGTATTCTGAAGTTCTACCAAAATCAGATTTGAAGACAGCTACTCCACCCATTAAATCTGGAATCAAACCATCTACTCAAGTCTAATCACATCAAAACTCATTCAGCTACAATTTCTTTCCATAACATAATTTTAAGATTTTAAGATGTGAAATTCTGATAATTATATAAAAGTTTTTCCATAACATAATTTTAAGATGTGAAATTCTGATAATTATATAGAAGTCTTGATAGGAACATAGTTTAGATATAAATA
>Ga0123341_1002354_pt1 | contig 15496 bp, 12 predicted proteins | sample Turbeapinknodule_FD_89959 | JGI IMG/M metagenome (GOLD analysis project Ga0123341, IMG submission 89959) | Root nodule microbial communities of legume samples collected from Mexico - Turtle bean Mexico pink nodule | ecosystem: Host-associated > Plants > Roots > Nodule | place: Mexico: Nepantla... | reverse complement strand
TTTTATCGATGTGATTGTTAACATCATATTTTGTTTTTCTCTTTTATCTAATTTTCACGATGATAAAAATATAAAAATAATTTCAGAATAACATGTAAAAAAAATCATTAATTGATTAAACAACCTTTTTTTTTCTTCTTCGATTTGAGTCTTTCTTTTTCTTCAATTTTTTTTCTTCTTGCATTGGTACTTTTGAGATTTGAGAGTGTGATGATATTCACGTTAAGGTTGGGATTTATGGTTTAGGGTTTTACTAAAAAATATAATTGTTTGAAATGGAGTTAATAGTGTGATTGAAAATAGAAGTTATTTTATTTGATTTGTGAGTTTTGATATGAAAATGTGTTAGAATATGATTTCTCTCTTTTCATATTGTTGCCTTAAAAGAAGGAATTAAAGAAAGAGTGAGAGAATCAGTAAAAAATCTATTAATTAATATTAATTTAAAAAATTAATAAATAATTTTATTTATAAGTAATTCAAATGAAATGACAAAATACTTCATTATACTAATAAAATGAGATATATTAAATGAGGGTAGAAGGTAAATATTTTATTTAAAAACACAAGGAGAGAAGCAATAGAAAAAAAATATTTATTTTTTCTATTTGTAAATATTTTTGAACAATCATTTATAAATTATAACTAATTATACTAGTTTCGCAATCACTAACATGGTGTTTGGTGCCACTAAATTACATTGAAAATGATTTTTTTAAGAAAACAAATTTTTGTGTGTTTACATGGTAATTTCATCACATCTCTGAATGAAATGTCACTTTTACCTTTGTTTCTATGTGTACAAACCATTAACGATGATAATGAAATAAATAAATGAATAATTAGAAAAGGAATGTCTATAAAAAAAAGTCTTACAATTTACTTTTTCCCCAAAAATTATATTATTTATGCGTTGGAATATATATTTTTGATATGTTGTTCGTTCATAACTTACTAATTATTAAATAGCATCATTATCACAGAAGGTACTGAAATTTTAATTACAAGGCAATGTAGTATTAGTCCACAATATAAAAAATATACATTTAATTATTATAATTATAACAGAGAAGAAACCTATATTTTTTTGGCAATTAATGCACACAGGTTATTATACCTTAGTTTTGAAGATTAAAAAATATAAGAAAGATTTATTAAAAGTGATTAATTTTAGTCACACAAATAATATTTTTTATGTATAATTTTAATATATGTATATGTATAAGAATAAATGATAACAATAACTTATTTATTTATTTGTAATAATGCAATAGAATAGTGGGAGAGTGGTGACTTTATTCTGGCTTCTCTCTTGGCACTCTCACATCACCCAACAACCTCTTACCTTTCTCTCTCTCTCTCTCTCTCTCTCTCTTTCTTCTCTTCTTCTCCTTGAATTTGACTTGGCAAACCCTAGACTCAGAATTTTCATAGAACTCTTCCTTCTGGTATTCCAAATCGGTTTTCACTTTACGTGGTTAGGGAACAAGTTTGAAGGGTGTGGCAGACTCTTCTGTCTCTGCAAATGCTTCGGATTTCGTAGTTCGTTAGAGAGGCTTTTCACTCGGTCATGGCTCGGCGTCATGGATGGGAGCTTCCTTTTCACACTTTTCAGGTACATTCTCACTCTCACACACTCACTCCACACCACACTATATTTTCAATGACATCATCTCATTCATTTCTACTTTCTTTTCTCTTTGTTTTTTCTCGGTTTCTCATGGGCCTCTCCTTCAACTTTCCTCCAATTTTCCATCTTCTTCTACCCCTTTCACTTTCTCGTTTACCTCTTTCCTCCTTTGACTCTTTCCCATTTTATCCCACTCAACCGCATCTTTTTTTTCTATGTTTTTTTTTTTTGTTTTTCGCCGTTAATTCATGTTCTAGTTTTATGCGGAATCTCATGCGTTTTGTCGTATATATCGTGTCCGCGCCTTTTCTCTCTCACTTTCTTGAGGATTCTGTTTTTTCACTCGAATAGCCGTTTACCAGAGATCTTTTTTTTTTCTCAGTATAGAAACCAAGTCAATTACTTTAGTGTTATTTTACTTCTTCATTTCTGCTTATGAACCTAGTGTTATCATATGATTCTCATCTGCAGAAAGATAAATTAGATGGAATGACACCAAATATCAGACCACGATCCTTCAGCATATTCTTTAGTGTCATGATTTCCTGGGTGAAATAGCTTTTTGTCGCTACTCTTTAACCGCAACACATCCCAAAAATGTTGGCTTTTTGTCTTCCAAAAAATTAATAAATTTTTAGTCTTTACTATTCAAGAGCAACACCTCCCTGATGAGGGACTAACACTACAGAGACTAAAACATATTATTTTTTAAGGGACTAGAGGTGACGTTTTGAAATATTTTTGAAGGACTAGATAACATATTTTGTGCCTAAATGCTTTTACAATGCTGGAACTGCCTGGTGTTATTCGAGTTTCGTGTTTTCTAGAATTGATGGATTGTGTATTCTCATTAAGACTTTTCTGACTGCTTCTGATTTATGAACAGGTCGTGGCTATAACAGTATTTTTCTTACTATCTATTGCATATTATGCCTTCTTTGCCCCTTTTCTTGGAAAGGACGTCTATGAATATGTGGCTATTGGTGTTTACTCTTTATTGGTAAGCAATTCACTAATTTTTCTGCGCTCTCCCCTCACTTTTGTGTGTTTTATAAGGAGATTCATTCTAAAATAGGGTGTTCAATATTCCTTCATCAACTTGTATTTAAATGTTGAATGCAGGCTCTCTCTGTGTTCTTTCTTTATGTTCGATGCACTGCCATTGATCCTGCTGATCAGGGTGTAACGGTTGACTGTGACAAGTCATCCAAGAATAGATCAAAACACGATGAAGAGTTAGCAGGTTGGACTTTGAATGCTACTAGCATCTATTGATTTTCGGTTTATTCTTGGGATCAGATTTGTTAGAAATAATGTATAGGAATAGGGCAGATTATACATTATTCAAGTGTGTTAATAGAGCAATTGTATATTCTTGTAATTGTTTTGTAATTTTCCTTGTATTTATGACTGTTGTCATAAATATATTTTCTGTTGTATAATAATTCAACTCATGCAATTCATCCTATCTGTGTTGTTCTATCTTTTTTTCAACAAGATTCAAATCATGATCTGACATAAGCGGGTTCTCAGTAATTTAGTATATTTCTGGTTTTATCAAGCAGTGGTAGACCACCAAAATGAAAGAACTGCTCTGAATTTAATTATACATCAGTGACATTTTGGACTGTGTTGTTACTTGTTAATGTCTGCACACAGATCCTAAATCAGTTGAAACAGATTTTTCAAGTATTTTTGTAGGTTTGGTAGAACCGCTCATTTAGATTTTTACTTGTTCTTTGAAATGATGAATATGTAGTCACTTTGTTTGTTACCTCCTATATGCCATGTACAGACAGATTGTCATGAATTTATTATCTTAATTGATTTGACAACAATACTTGTTAGGAATATATTGGGATATGTTGGTAGCAATTGATGATTTCATATTCCTTTGATAGAAATTTCAGTGTAATTTGATAGTTTATTTAGGATTTGCATCTCCTATTGCAGAACCCAGCAAGATAGGACTAAAGGGTGAAGGAATGTCTGATCGGCACAATTCAAATTGGTGCTCGAAAGTTGGGTGTTTCTTCTGTGGTTTTCTTGTTAGAGAAGACTGCCGCAGTAATGAAGATATCATTCCACAGCAGCAATCTGGAGAAGAGGATGCTTTGTTCTGCACTTTGTGCAATGCTGAGGTTGACACAAGCTTTTTGAAAAAATATTATTCTGTTTTTCCATACTGCTTCAAATAAAGTCAAATGGAGAAAAGCGAGTAATGAAGAGAAAATAAGGAAAGAAATTTGTAACATGGTCTCCTAGAATGCAATGGAAATCTAAGCAGATGAATCCAAATTTTACTTCCCAAAACTGCTATGACTATAGACAAAACAGAAAAATCTTCTGTTTTATATATATATCTATATGTGTGTGTGTGTATATATGTGTATATATATGTATATGTATATATATACATATATATATATATGTCACTTTCATGATGCTTCATATTTATTCAAAAAAAACTAAAGCCCTTTTCGATCAACAGTAAATCAGTGTCTCTTTGATCTGAGAAAACATTTTCTGTTTTAGTTTTTTTGTTTCCATAAATAACTATAAAATAGCACCTTGGCTTCACTTTGTTTCTCGTTTTTATATTTTAAAATGTCTAGTTGTAGAGTTTTCTCTCCTTTACATGTCTCACCATAATATTGACAAACCATTATATATTTACATATTTTCAGTTATATTTTGCAGGTGCGGAAGTTTAGTAAGCATTGTCGAAGTTGTGACAAATGTGTTGATGGATTTGATCATCATTGTCGGGTAAGCTGGGTTTTTAATCCCACCCTAAGTCAGTTATTGGGTATTTTAAATACTCAATTTTGTAGTATCCTGTCTGAGGTATAGGTCTGCTGTCATACCGATAAAATAATGATGATAAAAGAAAGAGAACAGGTCAACCTTTTAAATTCTCAGTTTTACACTTCTTAGTGTTCCTTCCAGAACTAATTTCCCCCCTCTTCCGTCCATTGAGAGTTATTGCTTGTTTGATCGTCTCCAGTGACAGTTATTTTCTTAAATGTTATATTGCCTGTGGATTTTGACAATAGAATTATCTAGAAGTTTACTATAGCTTATATATGTTTGGGACTTGAGATGTGAGCAGCCATGCACTTGTCTTAACTTGCTTACTTTTCTTCTTTAACCCTTAGGTTCTTCAAATATTCATTACCGTCTACTTCCTTTCTTTTATTCAGTGGTTGAACAATTGTGTTGGAAAGAAGAATTACATCACGTTTGTGTGTCTTATGGCAGTGAGCGTTGTTTGGGTAAGTTGCATAAAGATGCTCATCTTGAATCTTGTTCTCCCCCCTTTTGTCCGTTTTACATAGAAAAACCTTCCAGATTAGAATTTGTTTTTTCTTACTTAATGTTCACACGTGTCGCAGCTTATTGTTGAATGTGGAGTTGGGATTGCAGTGCTTGTCAGATGCTTTGTTGATAAAAAAGGTACAGAGCATCAGATAGCTGAAAAACTTGGAGCTGGATTCTCCAGGGTCCCATTTGCTACTATAGTGGTACCTTTGCTCTCTTTTTTTTAATTCTCTGTTTTTTTAAAGGATAGACTGAAATAAACTTTACCTGATAAATGCTACTTTTGTATTTCTCATGAGTTTTATTTGAAGTAATGGTGCATAATGGGCCTTGTACGGGCTTTCAATATAGGTTTTCATGTGCAACTTCTATTGACGCATGTCTTGTGTAACTTAAAACCCTGGATTCTGTCTACTGATGGGAGCCCTTATTTGGCATAAATGTCAAATTATGCATTTTGAATTCTCTATTGATATGTGTTTCTTGATATAAAACATTCAACTGAAAATCTTTATTTTAAATAATTTGTTCTTCTGTTGTTTAGTATTCCTGATTTGAAAATTTATCAGTTGAGTTTGCTGAGAGTTATTCGAATAAACTGCAAGTACTCATCATTATCCAAGCTTTGAACACCATTAACTAGTTGAGCGGTTAATTGTTCCCAAATGATAAAACCAAGATTTTCTTCCTCATAATTTTTACTTCAATAAACTTTGAATTGCTATGTTTTACATAATTTTCAAACCTTTAACAGGCCATATGCACAGCAGTTTCATTCCTTGCAACTGTGCCTCTGGGAGAATTATTCTTTTTCCATATGATCCTGATACGGAAGGTATATTCACAAACTTTCCTCCTATTGACGTGTATATTCGAAGTTGACTTCTTCTTTTACAGGGTATCACAACTTACGAGTATGTTGTTGCCATGAGAACTCTAAGTGAACCACCTGGTCCTTCAGTTGATGGAGGTGAACAACAGAGTCTACCATCATCTCCTACTAGTTCAGCTGTCACTGCAATGAGTGGAAGAAGCTCCGTTGGAATGAGTTTGCAGTACAAAGGTGCCTGGTGTACACCTCCAAGGATCTTTATGGATCACCCGGTACTGCCATCTCTGTCTAATTGCCTGAAATGAACCATATGACCAGTAATTTCATTGAAAGATGCATCACCCATTTTTGAACATTACATACAGACAATTATGGTGAGAGATAGGAAACGAGAGTTGAGTGGAACAAGCATTTGCAAGACACAGTATGCCATAACACTTTAATAGAGGAAGCCGTTATACTTTGGCACAGTATGTTCTATGTTTTTTAGTTATTTTGCATTTCCGTGGTTAGCAATAAAAAAACTGCTAGAGGTGAACAGTTGAAGACACGAGTGGTGCATTGTTTAAAGCATGCCAATAAAAACTGTCACAACAGCTACTATGCTTACTCTTAGTTTCTGAAATAAATTAAGTTATTGTTTTACGTCGATTAACTATCTGGTCTTGGATAAACAGGATGAAATTATACCACATTTGGAGCCTGGACGGCTTCCATCCACTGTTGATCCAGATGCAGTACAACCACTATCTGACAAAGGGAAAAAGTTGAACCAGCGCCCTGTGCGGATAAGTGCATGGAAACTTGCGAAATTGGATTCTAATGAGGCAACTAAGGCAGCTGCTAAAGCTAGAGCATCATCGTCTGTGCTACGTCCAATCAGTTCTCGACCTCATGCATATGACGTGGATCATTTATCTAGTAGCAATGTGAGTGGAAGAAGCAGCCCAATTAGCAATCATCAAGGATTTCATAACAAATATGATACAGCGGGGACATCAAGGTTATCTCCTTCGAAGAGCTCATACGCTCCTAGCCAAGCGAGCAAGGATGATATGGATGCATCATGTCATCACAGTATGAGCAACTTCAGCAGTCCACAAGTCTCAAACATGACTCCTTCACCAATGCAGCCCAGTTCGAACAGAGACCATTTCAACCCCATGTATCAACAACCATCGGGAAACCAGTCTCCTTCATCAGCTAAAGAAAGTGATGGGGGGAACACGAAACCAGTTCAAGAAAATGTGGCACGTGTGCCAATGAGAAGCAACAGCTTAGCTGTTTCAGATAATAGAAGATCGTCGGTGTTTTGGGATCAGGCTGCGGGACGCTTTGTGTCGTCCTCATCCTCATCAAGAGGTCCTGCCAGTTCCCAGATCTCTGGAACAGAGTTATTGTACACTGGTCGATCTATATTCTTTGGCAGTCCCGTTGTGAATGAACAGCCAAATACGGGAACAAGAGTTAGCAGTTCAGTAACTGGTATTCCGGATAGAGATTCTACATTAAGGGATTTTCAGCAAGGTAGATCACATAGAGGTGGCCAGCTCCCTGTGTTTGTTCCTGGTTACTCCCAGCAAAATAAGTTCCCCTAGATTGCCTTTGCCTCACTCCTTCACCATTAATTTCTTACTGCAACTATTTCTTATCCTTTTTTAATTTAAAAGAAATTCTCCAAACATGTTATCTTGCGCTTTTAAATGTCCCTCGTTTGACTTCTTTCCCAGCTATGACTCAGCCTTCGTCTTTCCATCTGTACAGACTAATGGATCACCACCCTTTTCTGTACAAATTTATTTCTTCACTATCATTGCTTTTCAAGTTTCAATTCGAAGGTGAATATGCAGAGCACTTTATTCCTCAAATAAGTACGTTTTAGCTTATTACTTTTTGTGTTTATTTCTATAAAACACAATTTATGCTAATTATTACACTTTATTTTATTTTATTAGGATTTTTTCCCCTCAATTAAAAAGCACTTACTTAAATAAGTCAATAAAACAAAGAGGATGCCTAACAAGAAAACTTTAAAAAAAAAAAATAAGTCAATAAAACAAAGAGGGACTTTTTACAAAGATATAAGTAGGAATTTACTTAGTTAAAGGAGTTATTTTTAATTTGGATTTTAATTTTTTTTAGATTAAAGGTAATAGCCGTCCTCTCATGAAAACAAGAACATTTCACACTAGGAATGTATTTCTAGCATGGTATTGCAATCCTCTTCCCTCTCTGTTAATATACATTATAATTAACATTTGTTGCACATTCCTTCATTAATAGTAAAATATTTATTAAGGTATTTAAGTTTTGTAATTATGTTAAATTAAAAGTTAATTAATGAGTAAAAATATTATTATTTATTAAGATTGTAATTAAGCAATGTTAAATATTTTTGGGTCAATTCCATCAGTTTTTTATTTTGTTCTATGAAAAAAAAATGAAGAAAAAAGATGATTATGTTTACATTGAAATTTGTAGATATATATTATGAAAAAACTAGAGGTGGGGGAGGAAGTTAGAAGAAGAATAAAATTGGATGGCACATATGGGTGTAATCCAGAGTGAAAGCGTTAGTTGTTCCTCTCCATTCATTTAGGATAGTTGTTAGAATGTAGCATGCATGCATGCAACAACAACAACGAACCAAAACATTTCCATGAACACGATCAACCATGCCACCCACCCACCTTCTTCTCAACTCTAATAATTGAATTTGAACTCTGCACATCACAAATCGCATTCTCAATCTTTAATTCAATATGTCGGGAGGAGGAGGCGGTGACTCCAGACAGCTAGATCTCACGCCTACATGGGCTGTCGCCGCGGTTTGTGCAATTATCGTCCTCATTTCTATACTCTTGGAAAAAATCATACACAAATTCGCAAGGGTACTACCATAACCCTAACAACAATCAATGTATATATTTTTTTGTTCACGGATTCCTCCATCATGGATCATAATCAATCTCCTTTTTTTGGTTTCAGATGTTTGAAGAAAAAAAGAAACATGCTTTGCTAGAAGCTCTTGAGAAGATTAAAGCCGGTGAGCAACCTCATGAATACTAATGTTTCTCTTCTTTCTTTTGTTCCTCCCCATCCATCACTACGTAGTAATCAATTCTTCTCTTTCTTTGCTGCCATGCAGAGCTTATGGTTCTGGGATTTATTTCCTTACTTCTAACGTTTGGTCAAAACTACATTTCTAAAGTGTGTATTCCCCAAAAGTATGCACACACAATGCTACCGTGTCTTCCCATTGACCAACGTGACGGAGGGGGTCCCGCAACCGAACACGGAGCGGGTGCCGCAACCGAACACGGAGCGGGTGCCGCAACCGAACACGGAGAGGGTGCCGCAGCCGAAGCGGGTGCCGCAACCGAACATGAAGTTGAACCTGAGGGAGAGGGGGGCGAGAGTGCTGAAGGAGGTGGCCATCGTCGCAGAATTTTATCATATGATCGTAGATTTCTATCTGGTGGTGGTGGAGGCCCCAGTTGTAAACCGGTACCCAACTCTTCGAGATCTTTGTTTTAATAAAGGATAAGACAATCTTTCTTTTGATAGATAAAACCAATGTGAGAGATAACTTCAGTTGCAAGTAGCAGTTGCATGTTTAGATCTTGAAGTTGAAACCCTGAACAAATTTAAGCAACTTTATATATCACGTAAAATGCTTTAAAACCCATTCTTTTTATTATAGTATACACTACTAGAAAATTGTCAATTTTAATACTTCCACTTGTGATAAAGTTTCGGATTGCTCCACATCAGAGTCGTTGCAATTGTCCCATTTTGGGCAGATTTGTGAAAAGCTCATGCTACTGAATGTTGGTGTTGTGTAGGGGAAGCTGCCTCTTATATCAGTGAACGGGTTGCATCAGTTACACATTTTTATATTTTTCTTGGCTGTCTTCCATGTGATATACAGTGCCATAACAATGACCCTTGGAAGAGCAAAGGTTGGTATTGATTCAGGCCTAAAAATGTTTATTCATTCAAGGAATAAAAAATATGTAAACTAATGGGGGAATCAGTTTTTCATTATATGAATGGTAAAGCCTTTTTTTCTTCTGACAGATTCGTGGGTGGAAGGCATGGGAGGAGGACCATGTCGTGGATGAAGATGCCTTGAATGGTACAAAGCAATGAATCATTAATAATTTATTGCAGCTTCAAGTTTCATTAGTACCTAGTCTTCATAATTTTAACATTCTGAATTGTGTAATATATGTTCAGATCCTAGAAGATTCAGACTTACTCACGAGACATCATTTGTGAGGGATCACAGCAGTTTCTGGACTAAAACGCCAGTTTCCTTCTATTTTGTAAGCATTTATCACTGACAACTCTTTTTCATATGCTAGATTTTTAAAATTTACAGAAGGAATCACCATAAATACCTCATATCTAGGTTTTTATGTCCACTCCTAGAGTATTCATTCTTTTATGAGTAATTCTTTGGGAGATGTAATTGAAGCTGTATTCTTTAAACATAGTTGATTTACGGAACCAATTATCGGTATATGGAAAGCAGGTATCGAGGTTGGTTCATCTTTTTATTTTAGATTTTGGTACATATGATTGGCAACTCATAAAGGGAGTCAAGATAGCTATTATACATCTAAAGCACCCGAGAACATAGAATACCAAGATATATAAGGAACAAAAGGGTGATATTAACATCACAATTTATTAGTCGGTCCATGTCTTGCTTTAATTCACTTTCAAAAATATGTTGTTGATCAATTTTCAGGTATGCTTCTTTCGACAATTTTTCAGATCTGTTCGCAGGGCTGACTACTTGACCATGAGACATGGATTTGTGACTGTTAGTAATTTTGACCATGCAACATCAGTATTATGCCTGCACTGTTTTCTTTTTCATTTATACTAATAATGCCGCCTTCATTTTTGCAGGTCCATTTAGCACCGGGAAGTAAGTTCGATTTTCAAAAATATATCAAGAGGTCATTAGAAGATGACTTTAAGGTAGTTGTAGGAATCAGGTAAATTTGACAAAGTTCGCCAAGACTTTGGTTTTTCTTTTTGTTATAGTAATTTAGCCTCGTGGAGTCATGATGTCAGGAGGATACTTTATTTATGAATCCTTTAAACTTTGGTTTCTTCTAATGAACACATCTGCTTTTGGCAGTCCAATACTTTGGGGATCAGTAGTGTTATTCTTGCTTGTGAATGTCCATGGTTTGTCCCTCACCTACTTATCAATTGGCTTCCCTATTTTGCATTCAAATTCTTACTGAAAGAAATTGGTGACTACTTTTCAGGATGGCATGCTGCTTTTTGGGTGTCTTTTCTCCCTCTAGTGGTGAGCAGACATACCTTCACTGTCAATGGTGTTCATTTCAGTTTAGACGAAAAAACAACAAGACTAATGATTGATTAACTTGAAGGTGATTCTTGCTGTTGGAACAAAACTTCAAGCAATTATTACTCGAATGGCACTTGACATAAAAGAAAGGCATGCTGTAGTGCAGGGGATCCCTCTTGTGCAAGTCTCTGACAAGTATTTTTGGTTTGCATGGCCTCAGTTAGTTCTTTATCTCATCCATTATGTCCTCTTTCAGGTACTCACCCTTTACTTTTTCACAGATTTCTGTCATTATCTATTCCTTTTTTAACAGTATAGTATCTTAACAAATGTATATGCATATCTGAGATCCTGAATATTCGAAGAATTTCTCACAACTTGACGCTTGGTTTAACATTTCCAGAATGCATTTGAGCTGACATACTTCTGGTGGACATGGGTAATAAACACTCCATAATTCCAATTCTCTTCTTCTCACCATTGTGCATTTGATTCTACAAACCTTAAATCACTTCCTTCTGGTGCAGTATGAATTCGGCTGGGCATCTTGCTTTTACGAGGATGATCGTCTCATGATCATCAGAGTAGCTCTTGGGTAAGTCCTGTCCTATGACAGTGCTGCGTACAAGGACTAGTTCCACTTAACACTACCTTATACAAGAGGAGGAATATATTCCTTTATGAAACATCTTGAATTGCCAATATGAAATTGATATAGCCAGATACCATTGCAGTGGTTACAGCACAGGATCCCATCACATATTCAATAATTTAACTTCAAATTTGCAGGCTGGGAGCTCAAGTCGTTTGCAGTTATGTCACACTTCCACTCTACGCACTCGTTACTCAGGTGCATTCACTACATCCTTCATATCATATTATTATTTTGGCTTAATTAAATTTTTTCAATTTCACACCATTTTTCTCCTTTATTTCGTTTTTACAATATTGGTTCATTTATTAAGTTGGCATTCAATATCTAAGTTAACAGAGAGAATAAAGATGTAGAGCGAGAGAAGATGAAATTATAAAAAAAATATGAAATTAAAGCTGTTGTTTTGGTTTTGGTTTTGGTTTTGGTCATGGTTTATTCCCTTTGTAGCAAAGTAACAGAGATGAAAAAGTGAGGAAGGAGAAGTAACCGTGTGTGGTGATTGAATTTGTGGCAGATGGGATCGACGATGAAGAAGTCAATATTTGATGACCAAACGTCGAGGGCGCTGAAACAGTGGCATAAGAATGCCCTGAAGAAGAAAGCGTCAAAAGGACGCCACGAAACTCGAACGTTAGGTGGGAGCCCGGGAGAGCATACACCGGAACATTCGCCGCACCCGCCGCCACCCAGAGACACAGAAATGGCTGCTCAGACCGCCACCATCGTCACCAGCGTTGATAACGAAACCTATGATAAGCGGGACCTTCTAACTGGACCGTGACACGTGTCAAGATCTTCTGCCACCAACTGAGGCTGCATCAATGCATCATCACGTAACGGCTTTGTTTGACATAGGTTAAATAGAATTAGTTATTGTATTGGTTATACTGTAGCAGTGTTTATAAACTTCTCACACACCATGTATTTGGATGCATATCAAAATATGTGTATAAAGATATGTATGTATATCATATATGTATGTATGTATGTATGTCCAATTATGCCCAATGGTTATTGATGATAAACAAGCACGATTCTTCCCTCTTTATGTTACACTACACATTAACAAAGTAAATTAATCATGGATAAATAAGAAATAGAGAAAAGGGCAAATTGGTCATTTTATCTCCTAGGATAATATATTAAAAGAAAACCAGAGGTGGTGAAGCATTTGGCGAGCGAACGAGCGAGAGAGAAAGAGTGTTGGCAATGAGTTCCCCTTGCGCTTGCGCTTCTAATTCAACGCATTGGAGCATTGATTATGGAGGGGCAATGCTTTCAAATTCAAAGCGAATCAGGTCCACGCGAATCGCCATGCCACTCTCACTTTCTGGTTCCAGAAGATCCACGGCGCTTCTCATTTCATCGTTGCCTTTCACCTTCCTTTTGCTCTCTCCGCCGGCGGAGGCCAGACGCAACAAGAAGACAGTTCCCCAAGAGGACTACATCACAACTCGTTAGTTCAATCTTCTTTTAATTAAATCTCCATCTGTTTCGCAAATTATACTTAATTACCCAACAACAAATTCAATTTATCCTAACTTTAATTCAGCCGATGGATTGAAATACTATGATTTGGTTGAGGGCAAAGGTCCAGTAGCTGAAAAGGGAGCAACCGTTCAGGTACACTTTGTGAGCTTTTGCATGTCCCAACCCAACATCTCGTTTTGCTTTTTCTATTTCTTGTTTACTTTTCGTTTCTAGTTCTCCCTGACAGGTGCACTTTGATTGCTTATATCGCGGAATCACAGCTATATCCAGTCGCGAATCTAAACTCCTAGCGGGAAATCGTATCATTGCTCAGGTTTTATAACCTGTTTCTCTTTCTAAATTTTGTCCGCGAAGTCATCTAAAATGTACCATTTGGTGGTGTTGATGCCTGCGTGTTTTGGTCTCTTAAAGCCGTACGAATTCAGGGTGGGAGCTCCCCCAGGAAAGGAAAGGAAACGTGAATTTGTTGATAATCCAAATGGTTTATTCTCTGCTCAAGCAGCACCCAAACCTCCACCTGCTATGTACACAATAGTGGAGGGAATGCGAGTTGGTGGAAAGGTGACTCTAACATCATTATTCTATGCTGCTCCTCTTTTGTTGTACTCATTCATCTAAAACTGTTGTTATACTTCCTTTTATGTTCTTATTTTTAATGGTTGCAGCGAACTGTTATTGTTCCTCCTGAAAATGGGTATGGACAAAGGGGAATGAACGAGATTCCGGTAATTCTCTCTTATGGTTTTCTTACTTGTTTAATCAACCTTCTCTTGTGAATCAAATATATACGTTTCTAGACAACTTCTTATTGAAATTTCCAGAGGGGAAGAACAGAAAAAAAATATAAATTAAAATTAGTTCATACATCTAGAAAAATTACAAAAGAACTTTTATAAATTTGTTTATAAAAAAATCTTGTTTTTTCTTCTTCTAAAAGTTATACAGGAGATATCTATCTGAACAAACTTTAACTAAATATATATATGGATAAGTGGCTTGTAGGATGGTCGTTAAAATTGTATTGCCAATTTTGTCACGCTCACCTTGAATCTTAATTGAAAACTTTACTGATGATATGGTCGTTTATGTAGTCCCATTTTACTTATCTATCAGAGTCTTTAGATACAAGGTCAGAAGTATTTCTGAGAGTTTCTCTATCCGAAATCCAGCAAAAAAAACCTCTGAAAACACTTTCAGACTATATCCAAACAGGTCCTGTGTTTATTTAATGAAAATGATTAGCCTACAAGATGTGCTTGTTAAAAGTTGTTTATGATGTTGCAGCCTGGAGCTACATTTGAACTAAATGTTGAGCTTCTGCAAGTTGTAGCTACGTGAAGACTTGAGTGAGCTCGACTCCATTCTTAGAAGCTGTTGATATTTAGCTTCACAATTTGTACTTTATGAGGCTGCGGCTATTTTATTCTCATTAACCTTTTTTATTATTGTCTTTTACCCTTTGTTAGAATAGAGGAAGATACGATAGAGAAGAAGGAACTTTTTTGAAATATGAAAGAGAAGATGAAGAAAAAAGGATTTTTATAAACACAAATATCTAAGTTTTCTCACTCATTCTAATTAAAAAATTCCCTGTTCTCTCATTTTCTTTTCCCTTGAATAGTTTTTTAGTAGGGCGAGAAGCTGTATATTTTTTTCTTTTGAAATTGTAATGGGACTCATCGTATGCAATTAATTTTAAACGAAATCTTTTATATTATTGGATTATTTTGCTTATAAAAGCTTTTTTTAGCAAAAGAGCTTAGAATTAGATGTTATATAGATGGATAAATAAACCATCAATTTCACATTTAAAGTATTACCTTCTCTTCCAAATGAGTCTTAAAATACAAGGAAATTGCGTGAGTAGTGTTTGAAATATTAAAATCAAATTCAGTAATCTTTCATGTAGTAATCGTTTTTTTCAAATCGATTTCTGAATGTTAATTTAATATGACAACTTATGTCCTAAACTGACAGGTATCAATATGTTATTTTGATTTTAACATACTAATCTTTAATTGATAATATTGACATATAAAACTCTAGAAAGATATTTGCAGATATATTAACATCTGACACTGTGAATATTACAAAATTTATCGTAATACAAGTTGTACCAGTAGGCACCGGACGAACCCACCCGGACGACCGGACGCACAATAAATGTAACGGCATTTATGTTACACGCTTAGGTGGTTAAGATACACCTCCGAAGAATAAGGAATATGCGCATAG